>Ga0209344_10000217_pt1 | contig 116482 bp, 117 predicted proteins | sample Cruoilmetagenom6_FD_187293 | JGI IMG/M metagenome (GOLD analysis project Ga0209344, IMG submission 187293) | Oil polluted marine microbial communities from Coal Oil Point, Santa Barbara, California, USA - Santa Barbara Oil Seep Sample 6 (SPAdes)... | ecosystem: Environmental > Aquatic >...
CATTTAAGCTCTTCTTACTTATATAAACCCCTATTGTTTATCGCTTAAATGGCTGCAATTACAGAAAAACGCTAATTGTTCAGGAAAATCTGAAGTAGAAACTATTTAACTAATTGCTGAAGGTTTTGACTCATAATTAATATATTTTTTCGTAGTAAACTTTTACACCTTTCTTTCGCAATTAGTCAATAATTTTAAACTCTGTTGCATTTATTTGGCTGAAAACGGATAAGTCTTCAATATCGTAACTATCATTAGCTATTGTCTCTTGTCTCCTTCTTTCTCCTCTTTTGATAGTTTTTGTTGATTGTCAATTAATATATAATTGTGTTTATAAATTTTATTATAATATACTTTGGAGTGCCAAACTTCAGAATTTATAGAACTGATTTACAATTTGCTTATTAATTTAGAATTGTAAAAACTTTTAGGTTTATACTTATAGTTTTTGGTAGAAAGACTGGGAACTAAAAGGATTGGTGAGTCGACATATCTTAAATGAGGGCTTCGTCGTAATTTTGCAATACCAAAAAATGCATACCATTTGAATATTTGAGGATAAGTATTTAAAATATAATCAGGGATTTATAATAATCCTGATTTTTGTAGTTTATAGAATTTTATATATTATAATTTTTCCCCTTTTTTCATCGCCACAAATAGCACTTCTACAACTATTCTAAAAAGCTCCTCTCCCTTTTTCTCATTCAACAATGGAAGGTTTATTTCTTTATTTAAAAACATTACCGTAGAATTAATTGCTTCTTTCATTTCCTTTTTATCTCCTAAAATAAATCCCATTGAAATGTCATTCAGGTAATTTAGCAGGTCATCGGATAGTTTTTCCTCTAACTTTTCTATGATTCGATCTATGATTCTTAAAAAGAATTTTTTCTCAGCTTCTTCTCCCAAAAGAGGAATATTCACTTTTTCATTAATTTTTTGTAACAAGTGAACTTTTTGCTCTGGAGTCAATGTCATATAGTTAAAGTTTAGATTTATGAGCAATTATTACGTTGGAAATCCACCTGATAACTGGCTCTTCCTTCCTCCTATTCTCAGTTACTAAAACATCTTGAATCAATTTATTGGAATCCATTATCTTTTTAGCATCTAGCAAATTGTCTCCTTTAGCGATGAATCCTATATCCGACTTTAAGATATTCTGTATTTCTAGAGATCCTTAGGCCTCCATATTAGCAATCGACTCATTCTTAACCTCTACCCCAATTCCTCCTTCTTCAATCGTTATTAAGATAAGAAAGTTTTCTACTGTACTCCTATGAATATTATAGGCGGCAACTCGTTCTTTCGTGAAAATTGATTTCATGTAAATAAATAGATTTGGTTTATTGTTAATTCATTATAGAAAGTATTATAAAAGCAGGAAAGAGTGATTAGTTTTAAAACTCATCAGAAAATCTAAAACACTTACTGCAGCTTAACGTATTTTGAAAGTATTTAAGAGCTAATTTTAACTTTTCTTGTATGATTATGCCAATTAAAAATTTCATAGTCCAATTAAAATTCATCTATATTTCAACAACATAGTTCCACAAAAGCATAAAACAGATAATCAGGAACATTACCAATTATAAGTGATAATTACATCAAAAAAAAGAATGATCATTCAATAAAAGACCGGTTAGGAAGTTTGTTTATCTTAGCACTATTGAAGTATTAAAAAATAGATGTGTTGTATTTATGGGTTGAACACAGCAAAAAATCAAATATAAGAGCTATTATAAAATATATTTTATACTTTTATATTCATGACAAGAATATTTGCAGTCTTAATGTCTTTCATTATTTTAATAAGTTCTCTTAGTTTTAACTTGAGTGCCCACTATTGCTGTGATCAATTAATTAATGTGAAATTATTTGGTGAAGCTGATGCTTGCGCCATGACAAAAGATAGAATTTGCAACGAAGCTAAAATGTCTTGTTGCTCAGATCGTAACTTTTTGATTGAAGGGGAAGAGCACGTTTCTTCACAAGATATTACTAATAAGGAGAATAAAAAAAATGAAATTTTAATTGCAAAACTGAATTTCCCAATATTACTACTAGCAACAGAAAAAGCTCTAGTAGTCAAAACTACGAGATATATCCCTCCCCTCAATATCTGTGACATTTCCGTTCTAATTCAATCATTTCTATTGTAAATCCTATACAATAGAAGCTATTTTAACAAACTATTCTACTATTAATGAAACCATTATAGAAGAGTATACTTTTCATCTTTGAAAAGTAATCAAATTACGTTTCCACTAAATCAAAGTATATTATTTTGGAAAATATTATTCATATTAAAAATATGGTCTGCCCTAGATGTAAATCGGCGGTACAAGCAATTTTGGAAAAATTAGACATTCCATATTCCACATTGGAATTAGGTCTGGTAGAAACTATAAATCCTATAACTGACGTTCAAAAGAATAACCTAGCCACTCAATTAAAAGAAATTGGCTTTGAATTACTTGAATCTGAAAATTCAGTAATCATTAAACAAATTAAAAGTTTGATAATTCATAAAATCCATTATAGTGAGAATGAATTAAAAATCAACTTTTCTGATTATTTAGCTGAAAAAACAAAGCACAACTACAACCATTTAAGTCGTTTATTTTCAGAATCAGAAGGCATCACCATCGAAAAATACATTACCAAGCAAAAAATCGAGAGAATCAAAGAATTGATTTTTAACGATGATAAATCATTAGCAGAAATAGCTTTTGAAATGAATTATAGCAGCTCCGCTTACCTCTCTACTCAGTTCAAAAAAGAAACTGGAATTACCCCTTCTGAGTTTAAAAAAATAAAAGATTATAACTTTCAAAATCTTGACAATCTGTAATGTTAGCAATTAGAAAACAAGTATGCGTTTCTTTTCTACTGTTCTCATTTATGGGAGTACAGCTAATCTCTGTTGGCTGTACACTTATTAATATAATTCATTCAATTACACATATACAACACCCACATTCTGCACATAATCATGGAAGTTCTGATCATCACACTGCTGATGATGAGCCGAAAAACTCCAATGACAAAGAAAAATGTTGTGTAGAAAATTCAAGTATATTCCTATCAGGACTAAAAGTTAATCTAGTTTCTTCGAATCTAACTTTACCCATAACAAGTGTCAAAATATACTCCTTATTTGAAGTGGAGTCGCCTTCTATTCTTTCAATAAAGTCGTTTATTCATCAAATTAGGCCACCACCTAACCTAATCCTCTTTTCTTCCTTTAGACGAGTAGTTCTGCAATCACTTCAAGTTTGATTTTTCAATTATAAGTGTAAGCATGGAATACCTATGCCTACACATTTTTAACCTCCACAATTTTAGAGTAAAACAATCTGAGTAGTAGTAGACTATTATTTATGCAGAATCAATATAAAAAAATTACAGAACATCCTTTATTTAACCACCTTACAGTAGTTGAAAAGAAGTTACTATTGGACGATATGTCACATGAAAGTGCACTCCCAAAAGAGTTTTTGTACAAAGATGATTGTCGGATAAAGCACATATACTTCATTAGTAAAGGAACAATAATTCTAGGGAAGAACTTAGGAAGATCAAATGAATTCACCCATCAACTTACCATGAAACCCTTATTTCTAGGCATTGAATCACTAATTCTAATGAATGGAAACCACCAATTTGCAAAAACGGCCACGAAAGTTTCCTATTCAAAAATTAGCAAGGAATTATTCTATAAGATACTAATGAGTAACCCTCAATTCCACCAGACCATTAGGGAACAGCTTATAGACAGTTTATGCCACTTTGAGAAAAAGTACAATATCCTTCATTCTAAAACAGAAATCCCAGATCGAATAAAACTATTCCTTTTGGAGCTTATCGTTAAAGGAGATCAAACTTCAAATCACACTCAAATAATTATTCTACACATGACACATTTAGAAATCTCTAAATACTTACAATGTGCCAGACAATCCGTATCGCTTTATTTATCTAAATTAAAGGCAGAAGGCATTATTATTTACAGAAGGAATTATTTTGAGGTTTTAGATATTGATAAGTTAAAGAAGAGTAAACTATATATTAGAATCTAAATCTTGTAAGTTTTCTTCAAAATTACATAATACTTGTTCTACTAAATCTTACAAACTTTGTACAAAATATTACCACCCATGTCACACACATATAGCATACACGGAATGACTTGTAACGGTTGCAGAAGTCATGTGGAAGAAATACTCTCTAAGGTTGATGGAGTTTCTTCTGCATCAGTTGATTTAGCAAAATCAGAAGCGACCATCGAAATGGCAAAACACATTTCCATTGAAACATTTCAGGAAGCATTAAAGAAAGATGGTGGAAGGTATAGCATTCATAAACAAGGAGAAATACCCACCACAACTAAAAAAAAACAAAATAAACCTACTGGAGACGGTTCAGGAACATTTTACTGTCCCATGCATTGTGAAGGAGAAAAAACTTACGACAAACCAGGCGACTGTCCCGTATGTGGAATGGACTTGGTCGAGGAACAAAGTATAGGTGCTTCTAGCGCTGAGCAATGGACTTGCCCCATGCATCCTGAAATTGTTAAAGACGAATCAGGAGCTTGTCCAATCTGTGGAATGGACTTAGTTCCTCTGGAAGCGGACCTTTCCTCTGAAGAAAAAACCTATAAAAAACTGTTGCGAAAGTTTTGGATTGCTGTTGCGTTTACCTTACCCATATTCATAGTTGCAATGAGTGAAATGATTCCAAACAACCCACTCTATTCATTGTTGGGACAGAAATATTGGAATTGGATTCAATTTGGACTTTCCATCCCAGTAGTATTTTATGCGACTTGGATGTTTTTTGAACGTGCCTACAAAAGCATCAAAACATGGAACCTTAATATGTTTACCTTAATTGGTATTGGAGCAGGTGCAGCCTGGATATTTAGTGTATTTGGAATGTTATTTCCTGATTTTTTCCCCGATCAATTTAAAACAGAATCGGGTGCCGTACATGTATATTTTGAAGCAGCCACAGTTATTCTTACGCTGGTATTATTGGGCCAATTACTGGAAGCAAGGGCTCACAGCAAAACCAATTCAGCTGTGAAGGAATTATTAAAACTTGCTCCGAACAAAGCCATCGTTGTAAAAGATGGGGTTGAAGTAGAGGTTTCTATTGATGAGATTAAGTTAAACGATCTTCTTAAAGTTAAGCCTGGAGACAAAATTCCAGTTGATGGAGTTATCACCGAGGGAAGTACCACCGTGGATGAGTCAATGATTACGGGAGAACCACTACCAGTAAATAAAAGCGAGGACGATAAAGTAAGCAGTGGAACAATCAATGGAAATCAATCGTTTTTGATGAAAGCCGAAAAGGTAGGAACAGACACCCTACTTTCTCAAATCATTCATATGGTAAATGATGCTAGCCGCAGTCGTGCTCCGATACAAAAATTGGCGGATACAGTATCCGGTTACTTTGTGCCTGTTGTGGTTATTGTATCTATACTAACCTTTGTTGTTTGGGCGGTTTTTGGTCCTGAGCCAGTTTATGTTTACGCTTTTGTCAATGCAATAGCAGTGCTTATTATTGCTTGCCCATGTGCGTTGGGTCTGGCTACCCCAATGTCTATAATGGTTGGAGTTGGTAAGGGTGCTCAAAATGGAGTGCTGATAAAAAATGCAGAAGCGTTAGAAAAAATGGACAAAGTAGACACACTGATCGTAGATAAAACTGGTACAATAACGGAAGGAAAACCTACCGTTGAAAAAATTGGCGTGTTCGGAAATACTTATTCTAAAAAGGAAGTCCTTCAGTACATTATTTCATTGAATACGATGAGTGAACACCCCTTGGCGGAAGCAACCGTTAAATATGGCAAAGAACAAAACACTGAAATAATTAAAGCAGAAAACTTCAACTCTGTTACAGGTAAAGGAGTTGAAGGAAATGTTAACTCTAAAAAAGTAGGCATAGGAAATGCCAAAATGATGCAATATGCGAATGCTTCTTTGACTTCAGAAATGGAAAAAGAAGCCAACGTATTTCAAAAGCAGGGCAAGACCGTTTCCTTTTTATCTATTGGAAATGAAGTTGCCGGTTTTGTTGTCATTGGTGACAAGATAAAAGAAACGAGTGCTAAAGCAATTAAGGAGCTTCAAGAAAAAGGAATTGCTGTGATCATGCTAACAGGCGACAATCACGATACTGCTCAAGCAGTAGCAAAGGAATTAAATCTTGAAGATTTTAAAGCCGGCATGTTACCTGAAAATAAATTGCAAGAGGTAGAGAAATTACAAAAAGCAGGAAAAGTAGTTGCGATGGCAGGAGATGGAATTAACGATGCCCCTGCTTTGGCCAAAAGTGACGTAGGAATTGCGATGGGAACGGGAACCGATGTCGCCATCGAAAGTGCCATGATTACTTTGGTTAAAGGAGATTTACACGGAATTGTAAAAGCTCGAAATTTAAGTGATGGAGTAATGAAAAATATCAAACAAAACTTATTTTTTGCATTAGCTTACAACACTTTAGGAATCCCTATTGCGGCAGGAGTTTTATTTCCAATATTTGGTCTGTTGTTGTCTCCTATGATTGCTGCTTTAGCAATGAGTTTTAGTTCTGTATCCGTAATTCTAAATTCTTTGAGATTAAGGTCAGTGAAGATTTAAAGTAATGCAAACTTTTCCAAAGTTTGCATTACTTTGGAAAAATTTTAGAACCACTTACCTCCCCAATTTCAAAATCCTCATAGCACCCCTTACTACAATTCCAAAAATGATTAACCCAATTACCAAATCGGGAATCTTACTTTCAGTCAGGTAAACTAAAACACCTGCCACAATTACACCCGAATTAATAATGATATCATTTGAAGTAAAAATAGCTGAAGCTTGCATATGAGCTTCTTTACTTTTGGCTTTCTGAATGAGGTAGAGCGAAACAGAATTGGCAATTAGGGCTAAAATTGAAATGATAATCATATTCTGAAACTCAGGAATTTCAGAAACTCCGAAAACTCTTCTTAATAGTTCAGCTAAACCTAATATTGCCAAAGTCATTTGAAAATATCCACTTAAACGTGCTACTTTTCTCTTTTTAGCTACAGCTGCTCCAACTGCCATCAGACTCAAAATATAAACCAAAGAATCAGCAAACATATCTAAAGAATCGGCAATTAGGCCCATGGAGTTGGATAGCCAACCATAACTCTCTTCATCCAACTCTTTTTCAACCATACAATGTTCAAAATGATACGGGTTTAAGGTGCTTTTAATTTCATTTTTTTCAATTTCAGATGGGTACTAAAAACATGATGTCCTTCTTCTTGTGACCAAATGTGGCTATGATGTATTGAATCAATATTTTCAATTTGTAATAATTCCGATTCAATTTTGTCAATGCTCATATCATCAGGTACTCCTTGTAAAAAGATTCGCAATGTATCTTTTAATCGCTTTACTACATTCCATAATATATAAGCTGTAATGAAGAGAGAAAGAGCAGGGTTTACGTATGGAGGGGGGAGTTGAACCTTAGAACCTCATTTTCTGAATCCTAACCGCATTTAAAATTGCAAGAAGTGCCACCCCAACATCAGCAAAAACGGCTTCCCACATAGTTGCTATACCCCCTGCACCTAGAGCAAGAACAATTAATTTCACCCCCAATGCTAAAATAATGTTTTGCCAAACAATTCGCTTGGTTGCTTTACCTATTTTTATAGCGGTTGCTATTTTAGAGGGGTGGTCTGTTTGAATAACTACATCAGCCGTTTCTATGGCAGCATCACTACCTAATCCTCCCATTGCCATGCCCACATCAGACATTGCTATTACAGGAGCATCATTAATACCATCACCAATAAAAGCTATTTTTCTACCTGCTGCTTTCAATTTACTAACTTCATTAACTTTGTCTTCTGGTAATAAACCACCAAAGGCTTTATCCAATCCTAATTGTTTTGCTATTTTATCAACTACAGATTGCTTGTCTCCTGATAGCATCACCACCTCTCGTATGTTAAGATGATGTAATGCCGTTATCGCTTCTATTGCATCTTCTTTTATAGTATCTGCAATGGTGATGTAACCTGCAAATTTTCCAGCTATGGCTATTAGAACAATAGTGTCTGTTATTGCTGAAATTTTTTCATCATAAGCAACATTATACTTTTTAAGTAATCTACTATTCCCTGCTAAAATAGTTTGATTGTTTAGCTCGCCTTTTAAGCCGTGACCAGAAATTTCTTCTACATTTTTTATTTCAATGTTTATAAAATCGACTTCGGCATACTTTACAATTGCTTTGGCAATTGGATGGGTTGAGTAGGTTTCTATTGCAGCTGCAATATGGAGCAATTCTTTTTCCGATAAACTTTCTGAAACAATTTTTTGAACCTCAAAAACTCCTTTGGTTAATGTTCCTGTTTTATCCATTACCACCGTATCTATTTCGGTCATTTTATCTAAATAATCAGAACCTTTAAACAAAATCCCATTACGAGATGCTGCTCCAATACCCCCAAAATAACCAAGAGGAATTGAGATAACTAACGCACAAGGGCAAGAAATAACCAAAAACACTAAGGCTCTGTACAGCCAGTCATTAAATACATAATTATCGACAAAAAAGTAGGGTAAGAATGTTAAAGCTACCGCTAAAAATGTAACAATTGGGGTATATATTTTTGCAAATTTTGAGATAAAGAGCTGGGTTTTTGCTTTTCTGCCACTCGCTTCTTGCACCATTTTTAGGATTTTAGATAGCTTGGTATCGGCATAAAGTGCTGTTATTTTAATTTCTATTACAGTATTCAGATTAACCATTCCAGCTAAAACGGTGTCTCCTTTTTTCTTGTCATCGGGTACTGATTCTCCTGTTAGAGCTGCGGTGTTAAAAGAGGCGTTTTGAGTTAGTAATTCTCCATCAAGAGCTACCTTTTCTCCCGATTTTACTTTAATTATTTCTCCAAGTCTTACATCTTTTGGATGTTTAATTACTGTTGTTTCGTTTTCTAATACATTTACTTCCTCTATTTGTAATTTAAGTAGTGACTCTATGGAGCGTTTCGCATTGTTTACAGCTGCATCCTGAAATAACTCTCCAACGGCATAAAACAACATAACCGCCACACCTTCAGCATATTCACCAATAAAAAAAGCTCCAATGGTTGCAATACTCATTAGAAAAAATTCATTAAAAACATCTCCTTTAGGTATGCGAGTTATTGCTTTCCATACCACGGGACCTCCAATTATTAAATAGGCTATTCCAAATAAAAATACCTGAAAATAAGTATTAAACCACACCATTTCCAATTGATTAAATGCTACCCCAGTTAATAAAATAATAAGGCTTACAATTGAAGGTAAGTATGCTTTATACTTTTCAAAATAACTTTCTTTTTTTGGTTGTACTTCGTCTGTTAAACAGACTTCTTTTGAACAGGCTTCGCTCATAATTTTTTAGTTTATTTGTTAATATTGGAGTCGATTTGGCTTTTACGATTACTTAAATAATAGAGTATTGACATAAGTATCAATAGTGATAGTTGAGCAACTATTGTTTCAATAGTAGGAAATATTCCCAACCAATCTATGGTTATTGAGAAAGGAAAACCAGTAATTGACAACCAACCAGCTTCTTGCAGAGAATGAATACCTTTTCCCATAAGAATCAATGCCAACAGGATAATTACCCACGCAGAATATCTAAACAATTGTCGTATAGGTATTTTTTTGGAATACTTCAAAAATAGAAATGCAAATAAAACTATCAACCCAAAGGCAGCTAAAACTCCTAACCCGATAGATGACTGACTGCCTAATTGTGTATCAAGACTAATCGCTTGTAAAAACAATATGGATTCAAAAACTTCTCGAAAGACGACCATAAAAGAGAAAAAAGCTAAGCCGAACATCTTTTCGCTCTTCAGTTGTTTACCAATTCTGTCTTCTATAAATATTTTCCATTTTTTCGTATGCGATTGGTCATGCAACCAAAAACCAACAACAGAAAGAACAATAACGGCAACTAAAGAAATTGTACCTTCCATTATTTCACGATTCTTACCACTAATGGCAATGACCCAATCAGAAAAAAACCAACCACCTATTCCCAATAATATTGCCGTTATCCAACCACCATGTACCCAGACTAACGCTTTTTTTATTCCAGAGGAACGTATCAGAGACAAGACTAAGGCTAGAATTAAGAATGCTTCTAAACCCTCTCGAAGCATAATGGATGCAGATAATACAAACGCCAACCAATAACTGAGTTTTTTATCCTGCATCATTTCTTCTGCCTGACCTATCATAGTTATACCTTTATTAATTTCTTCCTCAACTTCGGATTTATCCGCGTTTTGCTCAATTACTTGGCGAATCTTAAACATCTGCTGCTCCAGACTCGCAGTAAATGTAGGGGCATTAGCTTTTAGTCTTGCTTCCGAAGGTTCAATACCTTCAAGATAGGCTGCCAAAGCATTTTCACGAGCAATGGAATACTTTCCTGAAATATAATTCTGTAGGGCATTTCTCAAATGATTTTTTGCGATATCAAGTGTGTTTTTTCGTTCGGTAACCTCTGGAGATATAGTCCTCAGAGATGTAAGAAATAGGTCTGCATTACTGCTATCAAGTTTGAGGTGTTTTAATAATTCCATATCGGAGAACGTAGCCACCTTTTCTAAATTAACCTTTTCAACCACCTGCTTAAATACCTTCTGCATATTGGCTTGATCGACAAATTTACCTTCAAATCGAAGGGATTTTATATAAAATGCCAAATCCCAAGCCTCCTTATCAGAAAAGCTTGAGAAACTTTGCATGGCTGTACCTTCTACACCTAGTTTTATGGTATTATATGCTTGAAAGGGCGATATTTCCTGCATCAAGGTATCGTTTAGAAAATTAGTAGGAGCAGGTTTTAAGCCTACCGCCAACCTACCGGCTCCGCCTCCATTCACTCCATGGCAGGAAGTACAATTCTTTACGTATAAATTCTTGCCATTTTCAATGTTCGCCCATACAAGAGGAGCTGTTTTTATCCCTGTACTGGTAATAATTTCATGTCTTATAAGACCAGCGACCACAGCTACTTCTTGATGGGAAGCTTTATTTTTAATTAGAAGGGTTAAGTCTTTTAAAGAGGATAAAATTGGATTTTTGGCTTCGTTTTGCAGATTGCTATTTTTGATGAGGGTAAATACTTTATCATTAAATTCCTGCATTTCAAAAAACTCTCCTGCATCTATCACCTTCCCATTTTGTACTGCTGCTTGATAATCTTTTGAAATATAATCCAATAAATGAATGGTAGTTTGAAAGTCTTTATTAGTATTCTGAGCTAATCCAGCCATACTTACAAGACACAGAGTAAACAGAATAATCTTATAATGGTGTTTCATAATTTTTAGGCTAATAAATTTATAATTAATCATCATCTTCCACTTCTCCTTTACCCATTTCTGCTAACAAATAGTAAGCTCCATAACTAACAATTTGGGCATCTTTAGGGATATCATTTAATAATTTTACCTGAACATAACCTTCACTAATTTCACCTAAAACAACTTCTGTTTTTCTAAATGTCCATTTCTCCTCACTATCTTCTTCTTCTCCCTCTTCATTTTCTTGGTTTTTAGTTTTGACAAAAATATAAGATAAGCCATCATTTGAAACGACAGCATCTATCGGCAAAGCCAATGTTTTAATATTTTTTACAATTAAATTACCTTTAACATACATCCCTGAAGATAAAAAAGAATCATTATTTATAATTTCAGCATGAACGCGTGTTCCATTTATATTCTTTTCTATATTTGGATTAATGGAAAATATTTTTGCTTCAAACATTTTATTATGGTTGCCTGAGACAGAAAAGAGTAGTTGTTGACCCAACTTTACTTTATTGAAATCTTTCTGATAAATAACTAAATCTACATGAAGCTTATTATTATTTACTATTTCGAAAATTTTTTCTTTAGGAGCAATATAAGCTCCTATATTTGTTTCAATTAAGCTTACCATTCCACTTATTGGAGCAACTATATCTATGGCTTGAAATATAACACCTTGCTGAACTTTTTTAACATTAATATTTAGCATTTCTAATTTCATCTTTAATGCTGTTACATCTGATTTTGTAGATAAATAAACTGATTTTGATTTTTCAAATTCTTTAACTGATCCAACAGCATTTTTGTGTAGCTCATTTTGCCTCAAGTAATCTTTTTCTAAGTATTTAAAAGTGTTTAATTTATTAATATAATCTTGTTGTAATTGGATAAAATCAGGATGTTCCATAGTCGCCAAAACTTGTCCTTTTTTTACTTTATCTCCTTCTATTACCTTAATAGATTCAACAACACCTCCTATTATTGGACTCACATCTGCTTTCTCTTGAGCAAACAAAGTAAGTTCTCCTGTTACGGGGATAGTGATTTTTAAATTGCGAACCTCCATTTTAGTTAGTTTTAGCCCAATAACTTCCATTTGTGCTTCAGTTAGTAGAACAAATTCTGTTGAAGCCTCTTCTTCTTCTTCTTCTTCCTCTTCTTCTGTGTTAAGGTTAGATGAACAAGAAGCTAAAAAGCTAATGGATAAAATCACTAATACTCTTGTAAATACTGTTTTTCTAAATTGCATGGGTCTGTTTTTAATATATTAGGCAAAACTAAGCTCTAACCTAATGCAATGTATGTGCATTTATCTTTCATTACATTTATCACAAGTACCTTTCACTACTAAATTTATTTCTTCTAAAATAAATGTTTTGGGTAAATTAAGTGATGGTATTTTATTGTCAGGCAAACAAGTTGTTTCACCACAAATATTACAATGAAAATGGACATGCAAATCAGAATCTATTGAACAATGGCAATTTTCTGGGCAAATGGCATATTTTGTTATTCCAGTACCATCCTCTACTTTATGGGCAATATTATTGTCAACAAATGTTTTGAGGGTTCTATACAATGTAGTTCTTTCAGATTTGTAAAAATGATTTTCAATATCAGTTAAACTAGCCATTACTTTATTACTAATTAGATAACGTAAAATCAGTAACCGCATGGCTGTCGGTTTCACATTGTTTTTTTCTAATATTTTATCAGGATACTCCATTATTATAAATAATTTAATAGGTTCTACTCCTTTAATATGGGGTTTAGTTTATTTTTTAAATACTTTTCAGCATCGCCAATAGTTTGGAGTCGTTCTACATCCTCATCTGGTATAACTATATTAAATGTCTTTTCAAATTCAATCGTTAATTCAACAAAACCGAGTGAATCTAATCTGAAATCATTGGTAAAATTTGCTACGAGCTTTTCCGCCTCTACATGACCATACCCTTTTTAACAAAATGAAAGGTTTTATTTTCTTCAGTAACGATGATATGTTCAGGAAGTCCATTTATTTAGATAAAATGTGCTTTTCAGATGAGCAAACCATTTGGGTTATTTTAAAGATCTATTTTTTCATTTTTCATTTCTGTTTTTTTTATTAATAGCAAAATTACAACTCCTATTATTGCAGCTATTAAAGAAGCAATTAAAACACTAATTTTCGAAATTTTTACTAATTCAGAGTCAGCAAAAGCAAGATTGGTAATAAAGAGAGACATAGTAAAACCGATCCCTGCAATCATACCCATGCCTACGATATGCCCCCACCTCAAAGATGTGTGTAATTCAGCAACACCCACCTTTTTACCAATAAATGCAAAAAGGCTTATGCCTACTACTTTTCCTACTGCTAAACCGAATAAGATACCTAATCCTAATGAACTTGAAACTACCTTTAAAAGATTAACATCTAACTTCACTCCGGCGTTAGCAATGGCAAAGATTGGGATAATAAAAAAGGCGTTAAAGTCAATTAAGGCATTTTCTAATTTTAAAAGCGGTGGTCTAGAGTTCTCTGTATCCACTTGCAAAGCTTTTAGAATTTTTCTTTGACTAATATCTTGCATCGGATTCCGATTCTCAATATCTGTTTTTTCCAGTTCTATGATATTTATGGCTGTACGCTCTTTAAGAATTTTGCTGTCCAATTTAGGTTTTACGGGAATTGTGATGGCGAAAAGAACTCCCGCTATAGTAGGGTGAACCCCTGAATTGAGAAAGCAATACCACAAAGCCAAACCACCCACAATATACCAAATTAGGCTTTTCAAACCAAAACGATTACACAACATTAATAACACAAATATGCCAAGCCCTGAAGCAAGAAATATCCAACTAATTTCATTACTGTAAAACAAGGCAATAATTAGTATAGCTCCCAAATCATCTGCAATAGCAAGTGCCACTAAAAAAAATTTGAGCTGCGTGGGGACTCTTTTACCTAGTAACCCAATAATACCCAATGAATAGGCTATGTCGGTGGCCATAGGAATACCCCAACCGATTGAGCTTTCGGTACCTGCATTAAAACTTACAAATATAAGTGCAGGGACAACCATACCTCCAAGTGCAGCAAGTAGTGGCATAGATGCTTTCCTAAATGTTGATAGCTCTCCCACCATAATTTCTCGCTTTAATTCCAAGCCGGCTACTAAAAAAAATATAGCCATCAAGCCATCATTAATCCACTCTTCTATGGTTAAGCTAAAAGTAAAATGATTTGAAATTTCAAATAAAAAATCATCTTTGAGGTAATGATGATAAGCATCAGCCCACGCAGAATTTCCAACTATTAAAGCAAATACAGTAGCTGCAATTAGAATCAAGCCTCCGGAGGTTTCTCTATCTAAAAACTTACTTGCCGTTTGTTTTATATATGTCAGCGTAGAATTGCTATTTACTGACTGATCCATTCTAGTGCATTATCTTTATCTGTCAAATTAAAATACTTTACTTCCGAATCTGTAAAAATATTAGTTGTTTTGGCTACCCATTTTTGCCATTTCTTTTTACCCACGAAAGCCATTTTTCCATAATCTGAAATATGCGAAGCATCTACTTTCATATCTGCCCAAAAACCCTGCAAATCATAACCGTGGAAGTCGTTCATTTCAAGGTAAAAATCTACTTTGTTTCCTTTTTCGGCAATGCTATGTATTAGTGGATGTAACTTTTCAACATCACTTTTCGAGATTTTATCCTCTAATTTTACGGCGATTAGGTTTTCTTTCTTTGTTTCTAATAAATGTATCATAATTTCAATTTTTAATTAATTAAATTCATAAGTGTAATGGAAGTACAAGTGATTTCTATCCCTCCAAGTCATAAAACCATTCTCCTACTCTGTCAGATTTCGTGTTTCTTTTTCAAGAGAACCTTCAAACTTAGGCAACGATCTGTTTTTCATTTCATCTTCTGTTTCTACCAAACCATTTTTTCTTATATCATTTATCAACCATTGCATTTCCATAATTTCCCTACGTTGTGCTTTAATAATTTCATCGGCTAATTTTCTTACTCGTACATCCTTAATTTGTGCACGATCACTTGTAAGAATAGCAATAGAATGATGTGGGATCATTCCTTCCATGTAGTCAACACCAGTAACTGTGACTTGTGTTCTTACTAATCCGATTCCTCCAGCAATTAGCAAAATACCCAGTAAAATGACAGTAAAATTGACACTACGCTTTTTGTACATATTTAACATAAACAACAGCATAATGATAATCATAGATCCAGCCATAATGAATGTCATAAAAAGCCTTGTTTCACTAAACCAAAAATGGTCAATGATTTGATAAGAGTTGGTGTACATCAAAAAGTACATTGCTACCATAGCGGTTGCAATCATTCCAAAAAATTTGAAGTAATTATTTTCGTTTTTCATTGTATTTAATTTTAATTCATTTATTTAAATTTGGTTATTACTTTTTATAAGCCAAAAGCCTTAAAGCATTAAAAACCACTAATAATGTAGAGCCTTCGTGTATAACGACTGCAATACCAATGCTTGCCCAACCCATAATGGTTGATGGAATAAGTAGAGCAACAATACCAAGGCTGACCCAAAGGTTTTGCTTAATAATGGCTTTTGCCTTCCTGCTCAGGCCTATGGCAAAGGGCAGGGTTTCCAATTTATCGGCCATAAGGGCAATATCTGCGGTTTCAAGAGCGACATCGCTGCCCGCTGCTCCCATGGCAATTCCCACTGTGCTGTTAGCCATTGCTGGAGCATCGTTCACACCATCACCTACCATCGCTACTTTAGATTCTTCCTGTTTTAATTTTTTAATTGCTTCCACTTTCTCCTCGGGCAGTAAACTTCCCCAGGCATCGGTCAGCCCAATTTCTTTGGCTACAGCATCGGCAACTTTTTGGTTGTCCCCGGTTAGCATTATCATCCGCTTTATACCGATTTCCTTTAATTTTTTCAGTGTTTCCTTGGCTGCTTCCCTTGGGGTGTCCATCAGGGCGATGATACCGATATATTCTTTGTTCCTTCTTATGAGCATCGTGGTATTTCCGCCACCTTCCAACTCTCTAACTTTGGATGTTACTTCTTCGGATGGTTTATCGCTGTCCAAATCTTCATATAGGTCAAGATTGCCAACATAGATTTGGTCATTTCCCAAGGATGCTTTAATACCTTTTCCGAGAACCGCTTCCAAATCTGATGCATCGGGAATTTCAATACCTTCCAAACGCTCCCTGCCGTCACGAACCACGGCTTTGGCCAAGGGATGGTCGCTCAAGTTTTCAACAGCAACGGCTATCTTTAACAGTTCATTTTCTTCAATATTCCCTAATGGTACTACTTTGGTAAGTTTAGGCTTGCCTTCGGTAAGTGTACCTGTTTTATCGAAAGCCAAGGCAGTAATCACTCCTAAATCTTCCAGCGGTCGCCCGCCTTTTATGAGTACGCCACCCTTTGCAGCTCTTGCAACACCACTTAATACGGCACTTGGTGTTGAAATTGCCAATGCGCAGGGACTTGCGGCGACCAATACCGCCATTGCACGGTAAAAACTTTCACTAAAAGGTTCATCAATCACTAAGAATGCAAACAATAAAATACCGACCAAAATCAATACCGATGGAACGAAGTATTTTTCGAATTTATCGGTCAGCAATTGTGTAGGCGATTTTTGAGTCTGTGCCTCGTTAACCAATTTTACCAAGCGAGAAAGCGTAGAATCTTTTGCTTCTTTAATGACCTTAATCTCCAAGGTGTTATTGCCGTTGATAGTTCCAGCGAATACACGATTTTCGTCTTTGATATCATCGTCTGCCGAATAATCCTTGCCCGTATCTTCCACGGAAATTTTGTCTACAGGTACACTTTCTCCGGTAATTGGTGCTTGGTTTACGCTGCTTTTTCCATTGACCACGACACCGTCAGCCGATATTTTACTATTTGGCTTGACCACTATAATATCGCCTATACTTAATTTTTCAATCCCGACTTCTTCGGTCTTGCCATCTTTTTTTAGCAAAGCTGTTTTTGGTGCAAGATCTGCAAGCGCAGCAATGCTTTTTCTTGCCTTGTTCATTGCATAATGTTCCATAGCATGTCCCAAGCTGAATAAAAACAATAAAAGTGCACCTTCTGCCCATTCTCCCAGAATGGCGGCACCTATGGCAGCAACAAGCATTAAAAAATCAATTTCAAAACCGCCCTTGGCCACAGTTTGAACCGCTTCTTTAGCAGTAAAGAAACCACCGAAAAAGTAAGCGCCTATGTACAAAGTAAGACTGACCCAATCCGGGATGGATTCCACATAAGAAAGCCCGAAGCCTATTCCGAGAAGTACCCCACAGGTAATGGAAAAAATAAGCTCCGTATTTTTTCCAAAAACCCCACCATGTGAGTGATCGTGATCTTTACCCTCTTCATGATTATTGTCTTCTTCACCTGTTTTATGATCATGCTCTTTATCAGTTTTTTGAGGTTTTATTTTAGTGTCTTGTTTCAGATACTGCTCTGCACTAACCTGAGTATCTGAAAGGTCCAAACCTTCTTTTCGCAAGCCTTCGAGTATTTCAGCCTCATTGGTCTGAGTGGTATCAAATTCCAATCGTATCATACCGGAACCTGAGACAGCGGCTTCCAGAATTCCTTCTTTACTCCGTAGGTTTCGCTCTATGTTACGGGCATGTCGTATATGCCTAATACCTTCCACTTCAATAAGTTTATGACCAAACTTTTCTGTAATTTTTGCTCCGGTTTGCTCCGCTAGTTTTTGAATCTGGTCAAGTGATATCAACTCAGAATCATAGTGAAAACAGAGCTGCGGTACACCATTGTCGGTTTCATCAGCTACATGTACTTTATTAAGTCCTTCTTTGCCTTTTAATTGTGTGATGAGCTTTTCTACACATTGGTCTTTTTCATCAGGTACTTCGGGAAGTATCAGAGGTATTTTTATTTTTATTTTTTTCATATCATAAAATTTTGTATTCTTAGAGAACGTAATATTTATCTGATTCTACTTTTGAAGGAATATCCTTCTCTCCAATCATTTGCTTTAAATTAATTTCAATTGTTTCTGCTAAATCTGTCATTGGGGTATCCAAGGGTTGATTTTCGAAAGGGTCTTGCATCAGAATTGATGTTTTTTCAATAGCTAAAAAAATAATTGGGATACCGATGGTCAAACCTATCTCTACTGCCAAATATTGGTCTGATAACCCAAATGGAAGCATGGTAGCAAATACATAAATAATGGTATGAATGAGCAAACTATGGGCTTTAGGAAATATAGTGTTTTTTATACGCTCACATTTTTCCATAGAATCGCACAAACGAGCTATTGTGCTATCTATTTGAACTTGCTGAAAATCATTAACCATATTGTTTTCTTTTGCTGCTAATAGCGTTTCAGAATGTTCCGAAAGTAATGCATTTGGCAGGTTAAAAGCATCAATATTGTTCGTATCAAGATATTGCTTTACCCTATCTGAGTTAGGCAATTTTCTTAATGCTTCGCCAAGGGCATAACACCAAATTATCTGACGATGGGTCATTTGCTTTACCGTTAGACCATAGTTTTCATGGGTTCTGTTAAAAAAAGAAACGCACTGTCTTATGAGTGTTCTAGAATCGTTTACAATTGCTCCCCAAATAATTCTTGCTTCCCACCAACGCTCGTAAGCTTGATTGGTACGAAAACCTAGGAGTAAAGCCACAGCGGTGCCAAAAACCCCTGTAATTGCAATTGGTACAGATATGTTACTCAAAAAACCGTATTGATCTAAAATACCAATAGATATGGCATAAGAAACCATAAATAAAATATCAAATTTTATTGATTTTAAAAAATCTAAAATAGATATGCGTTTATTTAATAACATGATATGTTTCTTTTTTTTAACCCTATCTGAAAATGTATTAATCCCATAGCCCTTTTTTTTGTTGATGTTTGATATAGTCTAACGATTCCTGAATATTTAATTCTCTTGTTCCGTTTCCCGTCCGTATAAATACACGGGTATGTTTATTTTCTTTTATATAAGCAGGAGAGGTATAAGGTTTAACCTTTATGCGGCATATTTCCTTTCCTTTAATCTTATAGAATTTTGTAGTAATCAGGGTACAATAATTTGCTCCAACTTTAGTAGTAATTAAAGTCATTATAAATTGTTCAAATCCATCACTATTTTGCTTTTTTAATGTTTTATAATCATCTTCAAGCCCTAAAGATTCTCCATTATCATCAATACCAATAAAAAGGTTTCCACCATTAGTATTTATAAATGCTGCAATTGTCTTTAGAACTGCCATTTCTATTTCTGAATTTCGTTTTTCCATTCTTAAATCCCATCGTAAAGTAGATTTGAATTCAACGCTACTATTTTCTCCACTATTTATTAAACTTATGGCTTCATTTATGTGGTTCAACTTCTTTACTTTATTCATAAGTGATCTAATTAAGATGATACTTATTAAAATCGTACCTCCTGACAAACCGAAAATTCCAGTAATGATTAGGTCATGCCAATCGCTAATCAAAAAAATTGATTTGTACTCATTAATCAATAAGGAGAACCAACTACCTTTATCATTGTGTGCATCGTATGTAAAAAGGGAGAGGGTAAATGGTTTTATAACTGTTATACCTGATAGTATGCCAATTAAAGACCATTTGAGAATATGCTCTTTCTTTATTGATTTTATAGTTTTATCCGCACTCATTTTAAATAATCATTTACATTTTTTGCACCATCGTCCTTTTCGTATGCTATCAGGAGTTGCTTCAAATTGGTGTCCTTTCTGACATTCCCAAGTCAATTTGGTTTTGACATTTACATAATTATTGGACAAACATTTCCCTTTTTTGGTGGCTGCAAGCCGGTTCATTTCAACTATGCCTAAAGGCTGATTACTTGCACAACTAGGACACCAACTACCTCTCGTTTTTACACTAAAAGGAGTAGCCTGCCAACGATGACCATAAATACACTCCCACCAAAGGTTAGTTTTGGAATTGATGTAGGTTTTAGACCAGCAAATCCCACCTTTTGATTTTGCCAATAATTGCATTTCTTGTATGGTTCCTCTTCCTGTTTGTCCCATTTGTATAAAAGCTTTTATTTATCATTCAATATAATAGGAGATTTACCATCAGAAATTATGATTTTTGCATTGTTTGATTTCACTAAATCTCTTGTTATTTCTAAACTTTTTAGTTCGATTAATTTATCAGTAAGTGTAGAATTTACAATTTCTTGCTGCTTTTTTATGGCTTCTGCTTCTATCAGCATGCGTTCTGCCTCTTTTTTTTGTTTTTCTATGTAAAAGTCAATATCGAGCCGTTGTTTTTTAATCTCCAATTCCTTAATCTTTAGATCTTTTTCCAATTGAAAGTCGAGTTCATTTCTTTTCACTTCATTATCAATAACTGTTTTCTTGGCTGTTTCTTCCGCATTTAACTTTGCTTCAATGGTTGCAATAACATTAGCTGGAAGATCCACTTGCTTAAGCATCACCAAATCCATTGCAAAACCATATTTTCCAACAATGGAGTCCATTTTTTGCTTTACCTTTTTTTCTATGTTTGCTCTTTCTGTGATAAGTTCTGTGGCACTGTATTGAAGTCCTGTTTGCCGAAGAATGCTAATTAGATTATCTTCCACAACTTTTTCCTGATAATCTTCTCCAAAAGTTTTATACACACTAACAACTTCGAAAGCATTTAAATGATAGAGTAGTGTGATTTCAGAAGTAACTTCAATTCCTTCTTTGGTATGAAAGTTTATGTTGTTAGAATAGTTAGTCACACGCGTGTCAAAGCGTACTATTTTCCTTCCGAAAATGGCAAAAAAGTGATGAGGACCAGGGTCAAGAGTTTTAGTTTTCACTTTCCCAAAGTGTACATCAACACCCACTTCTCCTGGTTGCACTACGGCACAGCTTTGAACAAGCAAAATGGCTATTACAAAAAGAGATATAAGTTTCATTTTTTTCATATTACATATTTTAGTTAAAATTTAATTTTTTCTCTTAAATAGCCTTCAGCCCCACCTATTGTTTGGAGGCTTTGTGCATCTTCATCCGATATGGTTATCTTAAATACCTTTTCAAATTCGATCGTTAATTCAACCAAATCGAGAGAATCAACTCCTAAATCATTTGTAAAATGGATATTGGGTTTAATGTCCTCCTCATTAATGCTAAGAGTTTTAATCAAGACCTTATCAAATATTTGTTTAAAATTTTCCATTATTTTGTGTTTTTATTAGATGCAGTTAAATCAATAGCTAATAAAAAAAATGCACCTTAATCATTGCAAGCAGCACATTTTCCTTTCACCACAAGGTTTACTTCTTTTTTACTAAAGTTTTTAGGCAATTTAAAGCCAGGTATTCTAAAGGTTGGAATACAATAAGTTTTACCACAGTTTTCGCAATGAAAATGAATATGAGCATCATTATGTTCTTCTATATCACAGGCATCCGTGCAAAGAGCATATTTAGGAACACCAGTACCATCATCTATAGTATGCACCAAACCATTTTTTTTAAATGCTTTTAATGTTCGATATAAGGTTGTTCGGTCTGATTTCACAAAAGTTTCGTATAAATCTGTCAAACTAATTGCAGTTTCTTTCTCCATTAAATATTCTAACACCAACAAACGCATAGCAGTTGGTTTAATATGATGCCGTTTTAAATTGCCCTCTAATTCCTTAATCATACAAACTCAAACTTATTTCTTAATAGACTCTCCTGTCTTTATTTGGAAAGCATTTTCCACTTGTGAAATGTAAATTATTCCATCTCCGTCTTCATGTGTCTTGGCTTTTCCAAGTATTAACTGCACAGCTTTATCCACTTCTTCATTTTGGCAAACTAATTCTAGTTTTACTACCGGACTATCCGTTATATGAAAATCAAGCGAAGGGGAAGCTCCTTCTGTTTTAAAAGCCCCGGTACCTTCTGCCTGCGAAATAGTCATACTTTTAAACCCTGCATCGCTTAGTGCTTCGATAACTATTTGCACCCTTGTTGGCTTAATAAATGCCTTTACTTCTTTCATTTTTATTAATTTATTCAGTTAATTATTTTTTAATTTCTAGGCATAGATTAATGACTATGCTCTGTTTCTCCTTTACCCATTTCTGCTAAAATATAATAAGCTCCGGTCCCAGCTATTTGCGCATTTTTTGGTAATGGTTGTAAAAGTTTAATTTCGATATAACCATCACTTTTATCTCCAGTTATTACTTCTACCATTTTAAAAACCCACTTGCCTTCTTCATGCCCTTCATGGTGTTCGTCTTTTTCAATTTCGTGTGCATGCTCATCATTACTTTGTTCTTCTTTTTCATGTCCATGATCGTGTTCTTTGCCTTCTTTTTTAACAAAAATGTAAGTTTTACCTTCTTCAGTAACAATGGCATGTTCTGGAAGAACATTTGCTTCAACGTCATTAGCTGTAACTTTGCCTTTAATGTACATTCCTGGTAAAAGCTTTATGTCTTTGGTAAGTATATTGGCGTGAATATGCATAGCCTTAGGGCTTTGTTCAAAAGAAGGACTAATAGCAAAAATTTTTGCTTCTAAAATTTTATCTGGTACACCTGTAGTTGAGAAATATACTTTTTGACCTAATTTAATTTTATCTATGTCTTTTTCAAAAACCATTAAGTCGGCATGTATCTTTTCATTATCCACTATTTCAAATACTTTAGTAAGAGGTTCAATGTATGTACCAACGTTAGTTTCTACTAAACTTACTATACCATTAATAGGTGAAGTAAGATTTACTAAAGGATAGATTTTTCCTTTTGCAACTTCAGAACTATTTATACCAAGCATATTCAATTTTGCTTTAAGTGCTTCGGCATTTGATTTGCTGTTTAAATAGTCGGCACTTGTTTTTTGAAAATCTTTACCGGAGCCCACTTTTTCTTCATATAATTTTTTCTGTCTTTCATAGTCTTTTTCCAAATATTCTAAACTGTTAACAGTATTAATATAATCCTGCTGTAGTTGTATAAAATCAGGATGCTCTAGAGTAGCAAGTATTTGCCCTTTTCTAACCTTATCTCCTTCAAAAACATTTATTGATTTTACAATACCTCCAATTACCGGACTTACATCTGCTTTGTCTTGGGGTGCCATTTCTAATGTACCAGAGGCAAATACTGCCATGTTCAATGTTCTTTTTTCAATTTGAACCATTTTTAAGCCAATGGCATCCATTTGTTGCTCAGTTAAAGAAACAATTCCTTCTTCTTCTTCTTCTTCTTCATGACCCTCTTCTTTATGTTCTCCATGAACTGCTGATTCCTGCTCTCCATGTTCATCTTTTTCTTTTGGTGATGAAGAATCGCAAGCAGTCATTAAAACTGCCATTGTTATTATTCCGATTATGAATTTTATGTTCGTTTTCATATTATATTATTTTTTCTATTTAATTTTTTGAATGAGAATTATTTACCTCCTAAGTATTCTATGGCAATAATAGATTGATTGTATTGGTTCAGTATATTCAGGTATTCATTTTTTATTTCCAAGCCATTGTTTAAGCCTTGAATGTATTCTACATAATCAATTGCCCCATTTTCAAAACTTTTGGTAGAATTTGACAATATTAATTCTGCTTGTGGTAGAGCATTAGTTTCGTAGGTTTCGATCGTATATTTATATTTTAAATAATCCTGAACTACTCTTTCATACTCTCCCAACAAAACAGTCTGATAATAATCAGCTTCAGTCTGTGCTTTTTGTTGGTTTAGTTTAGCTGCCTTAATGCGAGCTAAATCAGGTTTCGCCCAAATGGGTATAGAGATGGTTGCTTGAATTCCCGTAAACCGTTGACTTCTTCCATAGAATTGTTCAGAACCATTCACATTGTATGAACCAATTAAAGACTGATTAAAATAACCAATGGAAAAATCAGGTAGAAACTGTGCTTTGTTTACAGCCTTCTCTTTTTCTCTAATTGTAATTAGATTGGTTAAATATCCCAAATTGGGGTTGCTAGAAACAATAGCTGTATCTAATGTGAGTTTTAATTCCTTTTTTGGATTAAACCCATTAATAATATCAACAGGAGATGGACTATTTAAAAGGGTTTGAAGCCTTTTCTTGTAGCCTTTTATGTCTGCTTCGTTTTGGATAATGAGTGCTTTAACAGCTGTTACTTTAGATTCAGCAGTCACTTTTTCAAGTAAGGTTCCTGCTTCTGTTTGATACCTTAAATTGGCAGCTTTTAAAAACTTTACATACATACTATCTTGATAAAGAAGCAGTTTATTTTTATCCATCAAATAAGTAAGTTGATACCAGCTTAGTTTTATTTCCTTAATCAACTCATTTTCAGTAATCGCCTTATCAAATTTACCTGCTTGAATGTTAGCTTTTGCCAATCCATTTCTACTTGAATAGACAGTGGGAAACTGAAATTTTTGATCTATCGAAAACGCAAAGTCATTTTCAAAGCTGTTGTATTGCCCATATTGAACGCCTACATCGGTTTTACCTAGATTAAAAGATGTTCCTTTTAAAGCTTCTAAGCGTTTAATCTCCGTTTCAGCAGATTTCACATTTCCGTTATTACTCAATCCAAAACTAATCGCTTCATCTAGAGTGAGTTGTTTTGCATTACTAGTTTGAGCTTGAACATTTTGACCAAATAAGGTAAGTGTTCCAATCAAAGGAATTATCAAAAGTGTAGCGATACTTGCTCCGCCAATATTTAAGCCTTCATTTGAATCTCTTTTAAGCTTTTTACGTTCTGCTCTTACTTCTACAATACTATATAAAATTGGGATGATGATTAAAGTTAGAATAGATGCTGTAAGCATACCTCCAATTACAACAGTTGCCAGTGGGCGTTGTACTTCTGCTCCTGAGGAGGTAGATATAGCCATTGGAAGAAAGCCCAATATATCAGTAGATGCAGTTAAAAATATGGGACGAATCCGCTCTTTTGTTCCTTTAATAATTCGTTCTTTCAAACCCATCCCTTCTTGTTTGAGTTCGTTCATACTGCTTATAAGGACGAGACCATTTAACACAGCAACTCCAAACAGAACGATAAATCCCACACCAGCAGAAATACTGAAAGGCATGTCTCGTAACCAAAGAGAGAATATGCCACCTATTGCAGAAAGCGGTATTGCCACGTAAATCATCACAGTTTGACTAAACGATTTCAAGGCAAAGAACAGGAGTACAAAAATTAATGCCAAAGCAATAGGTACTACAATCATTAATCGTGATTTTGCTCTTTGTAAGTTTTCAAAAGAGCCACCGTATTTGATGTAATAACCAGGTGGTAAATCAAGTTGACTATCTAACTTTTCTTGTATCTCATTAACTACAGATTCTACATCTCGTCCTCTTACATTTATCCCTACATAAGTTCTGCGGTTGGTTCCTTCTCTTGAAATTTGCATAGGGCCTCCTTGATAGCTGATGCTTGCAACTTCTTTTAAAGGTAATTGGTCGCCATTCGGTAGTTCTACATAAATATTTTTAAGATCATCGATGCTAGTTTTATGCTCATCTTTTAGTCGAACAACTAAATCAAAGCGTTTTTCTCCTTCAAAAATCACTCCTGCTACTTCACCACTAAATGCAGTTCTTACAATCGTGTTCAATTCCTGAACGTTTAAACCATATTGAGCCAGTTTATCACGTTCATATTTAACTGTCATTTGGGGTAAGCCTTTTGTCGCTTCTACTTTTATGTCAGCTACTCCTTCTACAGTACCTATTATTTCGGACATTTTTTGCGCATAGCTTGCCAAAGCATCTAAGTCTTCGCCAAAAAGCTTAATTGCAACATCCTGTCTAACACCTGTCATTAATTCATTAAATCGAAGTTCCAGAGGCTGTGAAAATTCATAATTTACTCCAGGTATAAAAGCTAATTTATCTCTAATTTTATCAATTAGCTCTTCTTTAGTTTCAGCAGAAGTCCATTCACTTTGAGGTTTTAAAATAATGAACATATCCGCGATATCCATTGGCATTGGATCGGTAGGTAACTCTGCCACCCCAATACGTGAAACCATTTCAGTTACTTCAGGAAAATTATCCAATATGGTTTTCTCAATTAAGGTAGATACTTTTTCAGTTTCTTCTAAAGAACTACCGGGCTTTAATAAGGCTTGCATGGCAATATCTCCTTCATCTAGTTGAGGAACAAATTCTCCACCCATACGCGAAAATGTAAATATTGCCAGTACAAGAAAAGCTCCAGATAAAGAAAGAATTAATTTCTTTCTTTTTAAAGATTTTTGAAGTAATGGTTCGTATTTATTTGCCATCCATATGATAGCTTTATCTCCCCACATTAGTTTTTGAGATGGTTTCTTACTCATAAAAAGAGCCGAAACCATAGGAACATAGGTTAGGCATAAAACCATTGCACCGATTACAGCAAAACTAAATGTCATTGCCATAGGGGTAAACATTTTACCTTCTACACCTTGTAGTGTAAGAATTGGAATAAATACAATTAAAATAATAAGCTGTCCAAAAAATGCAGCATTCATCATTTTACTAGATGATGTATTGGATATTTCATCCATTTCTTGCTGCGACAGTTGCCCATTAACTGTATTTCTAACTCTTTGTGATATGTAGAAGGCTACACTTTCTACAATAATAACTGCTCCATCTACTATTATTCCAAAATCTATCGCTCCTAAACTCATTAGGTTTGACCAAACACCAAAAATATTCATCATGATGTAGGCAAATAAGAGCGATAGGGGAATGGTAGATGCAACTATTAATCCACCTCTGAAATTCCCTAAAAACAAAACCAATACAAATATAACTATCAATCCACCTTCTAAAAGGTTAGAAGATACAGTACTTGTTGTCTTCTCAATTAAAGATGCCCTGTCAATAAAAGGTTTAATACTAATTCCTTTTGGTAAGGATTTTTCGATCTCCACTACACGATCTTTTACTCTTGCAATTACATCGTTAGAATTTTCTCCTCTTAACATTAATATCATTCCACCAACTGCATCTCCTTCTCCATTTTTGGTAAATGATCCAAAGCGAACAGCGTGACCAAACTTCACAGTGGCTACATCCTTTATTAAAGTTGGAATATTATTTTCAGTGGTAACCACAATGTTTTCCAAATCTGATAATGATCTGGCTAATCCCTCTCCTCTAATAAAATTGGCTTTGTGATCTTTAACAATGTAAGCCCCACCAGTATTTTCATTATTAATCTCCAGAGCTTTAAATATATCAGCAATGGTAATGCCCATACTTCTCAATCTGTCCGGATCAACAGCTATTTCATACTGTTTTACCCTGCCTCCGAAACTATTTACTTCTACCACACCCGCCAGCATAGCCATCTGTCTTTTCACTATCCAATCTTGATATGTTCTTAAATCAGTATCGGTGTATTTATCTTTATAGTTGGAATCTACTGCCAAGGTATATTGATAGATTTCCCCCAATCCTGTGGTTATGGGTCCCATAAATGGTTCGCCGAATTTTTGTGGAATTTGATCTTTTACGTCTGCCAATTTTTCAGAAACCAGTTGTCGAGGAAGATAAGTTCCCATATCATCTTTAAAAACAAGAGTTACAACGGACAAACCAAAACGCGAAATAGATCGAATCTCTGTAATGCCGGGAAGGTTAGCCATGGCTACCTCAACTGGGTAAGTTACAAACTGTTCTATATCTTCTGTGCCTAAATTTGGAGAGGTAGTAATTACTTGAACCTGATTGTTCGTGATATCAGGCACGGCGTCTATTGGCACTTCTTTCATGGAATAAATTCCAACACCAATCCATGCCAACATCATTAATCCTATGATGAGTTTATTCTTTATTGAGAATAGAATTATTTTGTTAATCATAATTATTTTATTATTTAAAGTGAATAGAGAAATGGTGTTTAAAACGCGCTATAATTCCAAGTAGGAGAATTAAGCAAGCCAACACAATAAAAAACCACTTTACTATTAATTTAGATGTGATTTTCTTCTTTTTTCTTTTTTTCTTTTTATTCAATTTTTTTCTCAATTAATCAAGCCAATAAATTGACTTTAATAAATCGAAGTATTTAGGGGAGTTTAGCAAATTATTAGATGAAATGTTAGTCTAGTTTGATAAAATAGTTTTATCGTTAAGACAGACTTATCTTGCTAAAAAGAAAAATTATGATATAGGGGGAATTGGAAAGTCAGCGATTTCAACTTTTTTGAAATTCTGCAGATAAAGAGCATTCAGTTGAGGAAAATTCTTTTGCAATTTCAATTGAATATTTGAAGATGACAGAAAACTTACATGACAGCAATTACAAGAACATAAAGGAGAACAGCCGTCCCAATCACTTTCTTGAGCGTGATTATGAATATCGCTGCTAATAGCTGTAATGATATCTTTTGAATTGTCTATAGACACTGTATCAGCACATGAAACTCCTGCCAAGGCCATAAAGTAAATACTAAGTATGTAACATGCACTTTTCACTGGGACAAATTTACATAATTAATGTTTGCAATGGTATTGCAAAGTAGCCAAAAATAATTATGGTTATCTCAAACTCCTTTACTGACCATAATTACCATTGAGCGATTTATTGTCAAACAAAAAATAGAAAAGTTAAAGAACTGCTGTTTTACGGTAATTTGACTTTAACTGAAATTTCTTTTCAATTAAATTACGGCAGCGTTGCTTATCTATCGGCTAAGTTTAAAAAATAGGCAGGAATGAAACCTACAGCCTTCTAATATATTTATGTAAGTTTGGAAATTCAATGCAGAAGTATATTCAAATAAAAAGCATTTTTTTGTTAATCGTTTTTTCTATAATAACGATTCACAATACTTTGCCTCATATTCATCATTCACATGATAATTCTGAGGGGGTTGCTTCAATTGAAAATATCCACCACTCACATGATGAAAGTCATGATCATCATCCTAAGGATCAAGAAAACTCTGATGAAGATTCTGAGAATTTCTTATTAGGATTATTATTAAATAGCCACTCTCACAATTCAGAGGTTAGCGAAGATTCAGAAATACTACTAAATCTAAATAAAATAATAATTGGTAAAAATTTACCTGTCACTACGCTCACTACCAATCATCAAGTTCCTAAGATTCCTACACTTTCTCTCAAAAAGAAATATTTTGAATATCAACAAGATTATAAGCAGGAACATCAACTGCTCAACTGCCCTCTAAGAGCTCCTCCGACTTTAGGATAATCATTCTTTGATGAAATAAAATCATCAAATCCTATCGAATTCTTTTCGTTAGAATATTATTGATTCATCCTATAATCAAAAATCATGTATAAAAAAATAGTGTTCGCTTTTTGCGGATACCTTATTTCGTATGGACTTTTTGCCCAAAATAACGAGATTGAAAAGGTATTGCAAGAGGTTGAAAGAAACAACAAAGAATTACAAGCATTTTCATCCTTAATAGAGAGTAAAAAACTCGAACTAAGTGCTTCAAATAACTTACCTGACCCTCAATTTGGAGCTTTTTATTTGCCTTTGGGAGAGCATAGTACAGGCAATTATTCAGAATTTCAAATCTTCCAAACCTTTGAATTTCCGACGGTTTATAGTTCAAGAAAGAGCCTTATAAAAAATCAACAAACTCAGCTTGAATTAGAATATAATTCTAAACGGCAAGCTATTTTATTAACTGCTAAAAAGCATTGTTTAGAGCTAATTTATTGGGATAAAAAAGAAACTCTTGAACAAAAAAGAGTTAAGCAAGCCAAGCAAGTTTTTAATCAGTTGAAGGAGCTTTATGAAAAAGAAGCAGTTGGAATATTAGATTACAACAAAGCAAAAGTAGCTTGGATTCAAGAACAATTTAAAGTGTCACAAATTGAAGTGGAGCAAAAGAATTTATTGCTTTTGCTCAAAAACTTAAATGGAAATATTGCTTTAAATTATAAACAATCAGACTATTCAAACTCTCTTTCTATTGCTGCGATTGATTCAGTTTGGAGTAAAAAGAAAGAATTAGATCCCGAAATACTTTTGTTGCAAAAGGAAGAGGATATAGCACTTGCAAATATAAAACTCAATAAGCAAAAGTCATTGCCCAACTTAACTGCAGGGTTCAACTATCAAGGGGTTGCAAATTCAAATTATTCAGGAATTTATGGTGGTATTTCAATTCCCTTATGGAGCAATAGAAATAAAGTTAAAGCAGCAAAAGCAAGCTATAACTTTAATCAATTGAACACCAATAGTCAAGTTTTACGCTTTTATTCTGATTTTGAAAAACAGCACAATGAGTATGACATCTTACTATCAAAATTTAAAGAATATCAAGAAACTTTAAGTGGATTGAATAGTGATGCCTTGTTATTGAAGTCGTATGAATTGGGCGAAATATCCTTTATGGAATACTACATAGAGTTAAAGTTTTACCAAGAGGCAACCAATGTAATGGTAGAAATGGAAAGACAACTTCATCAGCAAAAAGCTGATATGTTAAAATACCAATTATAATATCTAAAAAATACAATTATGAAATTATCAAAAATCAGCTTTATTATTATCGTCATATTTTCAGTCGCTTGCTCATCAAACAATGCAGAAAAAGAGCATGGACATGAGCACAACAATGAAGAACATGAACATCAGCATAGTGATGAAGAAAATAATAAATCACATGAACAAGAAGAGTTTATTATAGAAAAAGAAGAGAATCATATTAACGAGCAAGAAAAATTTATTGTTAAAAAAGATTCTGTTCAAGTTAAATCCAAGTTCGACGACCATGGACATAGTCATGATAAAGAACATAATCATAACCATTAAAAACTGACGACATGAAATATATAATAATATTAATGGCACTTGCATTTACAGCATGCCAATCATCAGAAGAACACGAACATGATGAAGAAGGGAATCACGTTGCGACAGAAACGCCTTCAGTAGTGCATACTGTATGGACAAATAAAAGTGAACTGTTTGTTGAATTTCCTGCACTTATTGTAGGACAAGCAAGCAGGTTTGTGGCACATTTTACTTATATCGAAAAACACCAGGCAGTGACCGAAGGCAGTTTAACCGTAAGTTTAATTGGGAATGAGAAAGGCATTCGACAAACGGTTGACAGTCCTGCATCCGTAGGAATTTTTAAACCCACTTTAGTACCACAACAAGCAGGTGTTTATCAATTGAAATTTGAATTAACAACTCCTACAATTTCAGATACCATTATTATTAGTGATGTGCTTGTTTACGAGGATTTAGAAAGTGCAATTGAGGCATTAAAAAATCAAGAAGAGAATCTAGGGTCTATCACTTTTTTGAAAGAACAAGCATGGAAAATTGATTTTCAAACGGCACCTGTTGTCAGAGATAAAGTCTATGAAATTATTCCCACTTCAGGGATCTGGGAGATTGCCCCATCTGATTATAAAACCATGGTTGCAACCACTAATGGAATTGTTGATTTTTTATCTATCAACCTTACTGAAGGAAGTAAAATAACAAAAGGTCAGTCTCTTGCGATAGTAAATAGCTCTGATTTAAGTACTAATAATCTGAGTGCAGAAATACAAAAAGCTAAAGCCGTATATGAACAGGCTAAATCAGAATATGACCGAAAGAAGCAGTTATACGATTCTAAGATAGTTCCTAAGTCTGAATTTGAAGAGGTTCAAGAAAGATACCAAGTGTCAAAATCAACTTATGAAACGCTAAGTGCAGGATATTCAAATGGAGGCAAAAAGCTAGTTGCTCCTTTTGACGGATTCATAAAATCAATAGCTGTAAAAAATGGAGATTTTGTTGAGCAAGGTGCTTCAATTTTAGCTATTTCAAAACATAACTCAAGTGTTTTGAAAATTCAAATTAGCTCAGATTATGGCTTAATTAAGGAGCAAATAAAAGAGGTATGGTATCAGCCATCAGCAGGTAATTGGTCAAGCTTATCGGCCAACAATGGCGAAATACTTTCTGTTGGAAAGGAAGTAAACAGTAAAAAACCATTGGTCTCAGTATTTGCTAAAGTGAAAGAATTGGTACAAATGCCGGAGGGTAGTTTTACAAACGTTCAAATAGCTTTTGGTCAATCAGAAAAAGTGTTAAGTATTCCCGAAGCAGCACTATTAGAGGATTATGGAAAGTACTCCGTAATTGTTCAGATTTCAGGAGAAAGTTTTGAAAGAAGAGATGTAATCATCGGAAAACGAAATGGCAAAAATGTAGAAATAACAAATGGTTTACGGGCAGGCGAAGTTGTAGTTACAAACGGAGCTTATCAAGTAAAAATGGCTTCAATGTCAGGACAAGCTCCTGCCCATGGTCACGATCATTAAAAACGAACTAAGATGTTAAATAAAATATTATTACTATCACTTCAAAACCGTTTAATGGTTTTGTTTGGTGCATTGGTGTTGAGTTTATCGGGAATTTACATTGCAAAAAACATGAATGTAGATGTTTTTCCTGACCTCACAGCACCAACGGTTACTATTTTAACCGAGGCTCATGGAATGGAGTCTGAAGAAGTAGAAAGGTTGGTTACGTATCAACTTGAAACCGCAATGAATGGCTCACCCAATGTAAGGCGAATTAGGTCATCATCGGCAGCAGGTATTTCAATTGTATGGATAGAATTTGAATGGGGAACAGATATTTACAGAGCAAGGCAAATTGTAAGTGAACGTATTCCAATGGTAAGAGAAAGTTTACCAACAGGAGTTGGCTCTCCTACAATGGCTCCAATTTCTTCTATAATGGGAGAAGTAATGCTTTTGGGCGTAACTTCTGATAGTTTGTCGCCTATGGAATTAAGAACATTGTCGGATTGGACTATTCGACCTCGAATTAAATCTATTGGAGGAATAGCAAATGTGATTGTTATCGGCGGAGATTACAAGCAATACCAAGTATTGGTAAATCCTGAGAAATTAAAATACTACGATGTAAGTCTTGGGGAATTGCTTCAAAAAGTTGAAGAATCGAATGTCAATGCACCGGGAGGTGTTATCAATCAACATGGCAATCAATACATTATAAAAGGAAGTGGAAGAGCCTATTCAATAGAAAATTTAGAAGAAGCAATTCTGAAACAAGTAAACGGACAAAGCATTAAAATCAAAGATGTCGCAAGTGTTGAAATTGGTGCAGCAGATAAAATTGGAGATGGTTCTTTAAACGCTTCTCCTGCTGTTATTCTAACTATATCAAAACAACCTAATGTAAATACGCTTGAATTAACTGAAAAGTTGGATGAAGCGATTGCTGATTTACAAAAAACGTTGCCTAAGAATATTGAAATAAAAAACCACATTTTCCGACAAGCAGATTTTATTGAATCTTCGATTGATAACTTGAATCAAACTTTATTAGAAGGTGCTTTCTTTGTGATGATTGTGTTGTTTATCTTTTTAATGAATTGGAGAACAACAGTTATTTCATTATTGGCAATTCCTATTTCATTATTGGTCTCAATTATTGTTCTAAAACTTTTAGGATATACCATTAATACTATGAGTTTGGGTGGTATGGCAATAGCAATTGGAGCATTAGTAGATGATGCGATTATTGATGTGGAGAATGTATTTAAACGGCTCAGGGAAAATATAAGGAAACCCAAAGACGAAAGGTTACCCATATTAAAAGTAGTTCAAGATGCTTCTGTTGAAATTAGGAGTTCGATCATAATTGCCACCTTAATTATTATTGTTTCATTCATACCGCTGTTTTTTCTTAGCGGAATGGAAGGAAGGCTCTTGCAACCTTTAGGCATTGCATTTATTACTTCTGTTTTAACTTCTTTAATTGTGGCAGTTACTGTAACGCCTGTTTTGTGTTCTTATTTGTTGAAAAGCGATAAAGTATTAAAAAAACAAGCCGAAGGGACAAAAGTTGAACGATGGCTTCAAAAAAGATATTCTACAACCTTGCTCAAATCGCTGAAAATTCCAAAAACCATTATTGGTTTAACGGTTGGGGCTTTCATAATAAGTCTTGTGTTTTTTAGCCAATTGGGTAGAAGTTTCTTGCCTGAATTCAATGAAGGTTCATTGGTAATAAGTGTAGTTGGAATACCCGGTATGTCTTTAGAAGAAAGTAATAAAACAGGGATGTTGGTTGAAAAACTATTATTAGAAATGCCTGAAGTAAATGTTGTTACTCGAAGGACAGGAAGAGCGGAATTGGATGAACATGCACAAGGCGTAAATGCAGCGGAAATAGATGTTCCATTTACTTTAGAAAATAAAAGCAAGGAAGAGTATTTTGAGGAAGTTCGAAAGAAATTGAGTGTAGTTCCTGGTGTAAACATTACACTTGGTCAGCCAATTGCTCATAGAATAGATCACATGCTATCGGGAACTCGTGCTAATATTGCGATAAAGATTTTTGGATCAGATTTACAAAAGCTTTTTGAGGTTGGAAAAAATATTGAGACCAACATAAAATCCATTGAAGGAATTGCTGATGTTGCAGTAGACCAACAAGTGGAAGTGCCACAATTGAGAATTATACCTAATCGACAATTGTTGGCAGCTCATGGTATGACAGTTGGTAATTTGATGGAACAGGTTGACATCGCTTTTGCAGGAGAAAAGGCTGGCGAAATTTATGAAGGTCAAAAGTATTTTGATTTAATGGTTCGTTTCAAGAAGGATTCAAGAGATAAAATTGAACGCATTGAAACCGCATTAATCAGTTTGCCAAATAAAGGTCAAATTCCATTAAATCAGTTGGCAAGTATAACTTCTGTAAGCACACCAAATACTATTAGTCGTGAAGATGTGCAACGTAAAATAGTGGTAGCTGCAAATGTTCAAGGCAGAGATTTAAGAAGTGTTGTAAATGAAATTCAAGAAATAGTATATTCTACTATAGAAATGCCTGAAGGTTATCGAGTAGTATATGGTGGTCAATTTGAAAGTGAAGCAAAAGCATCGCAATTGCTTTCAATAACTGCATTTTTGGCAATATTGGTCATCTTTTTACTCTTGTATTACGAGTTTAAGAATGTGAAACTTGCCTTTATTGTACTTATTAATTTGCCTTTGGCACTAATTGGAGGAATCTTAATCGTCTATTTTACTTCGGGTATTATTAGCATAGCAGCTACGATTGGTTTCATAAGTTTATTTGGTATTGCCACTCGAAATGGTATTCTGTTAGTTTCTCGTTATGAAGATTTAAGAAAAGAAGGTATAAGCGGAATAGAATTGTTGAAGTCAGGAGCAATAGATCGTTTAAACCCAATCTTAATGACCGCTTTTACTACAGGGCTTGCATTGATTCCTCTAGCTTTAAAAGGTGGAGAAGCAGGAAATGAAATTCAAAGTCCAATGGCAATTGTGATCTTAGGAGGGCTATTAACTGCAACCTTATTGAACTTGATAGTAATACCTTGTGTATATGCTTTAGTTATTAAAGAAGAATAAAGAACATAATGTAGAGTTAAGTTCAACTTTGTTGGACTTAGCTCTATTTTCAATATCATCAATTATGAAACTTTAAACGGAAAGAAATATTACTAACGCATAAGGTTTAGCTATTGTAATTGGCGATTTTTTTAGTTTACATAAAGCTAATAAAGAAGAGAAGCTATTCTAATAGGTAAGGCTTAGTAAAGTTTGATTTATATTTTTTTACTTTTTCTTTCCAAATCTTATAAACTTTAATCAAAATAGTATAAAATCAATTCATGCAATAATTAGTATATTTGATGCAATGAAAAAAATAATGGCACTTTTCTTAACTTTTATGTTGCTCGGCTCTCAAATGGGATTTGCCGTATCAGTGCATATATGTGGAGGCCTTATTTCAAAACAGTCCGTTTCTTTACTTAAAGCTGATTTAAGTTGTGGCATGGAAAATATGAATGCGAAATGTGAATCTTCACCTTCAGCCAAAAATATTTCTAAAAAATCGTGTTGTCAAGATCAAACACAAGTTATTCAAGTCAAGGATAATTTTAATCAGAAAAACAACGTATCAAGCAATCAAGTTGAATTCATTCAGTTGTATACACTGATTGCCTCTGGCCTACTTTCTTTAGAAAAAGAAAGTGTTTCTGATTTTCAAATTTCTCCTCCCCCCCTAATCAAGAATAATACTCAAATTCTTTTTCAAACCTTCCTTATATAGAATCAATAGATACTTTGCTATTTCACAGCAAAGTGAGGCTTTTTAAAAGCTAAGAACAATCATTGTTCATCATTATAATCTATTGATATGCTTAATAAATTAATTAGGTACTTTCTTGAAAACAAGTTAGTAACCATTCTAATTATTCTCCTAATAGTTGCTTGGGGAATTGTAACTGCACCATTTGGCTGGAAAACTAATTTCCTTCCTTCTGACCCAGTGCCAGTTGATGCTATTCCAGATATTGGAGAAAATCAACAAATCGTATTTACAGAATGGATGGGAAGGTCGCCTCAAGACATTGAAGACCAAATCACCTACCCGCTCACCACCGCATTATTAGGAATTCCGGGTGTAAAATCAATTCGGAGCTCATCCATTTTTGGGGTGTCAAGCATCTACATCATTTTTAATGAGGAAACCGAATTTTATTGGTCACGATCAAGAATTTTGGAAAAACTAAACTCCTTGCCTTCCGGTTTATTACCACAAGATGTTCAGCCTGCTTTAGGCCCTGATGCTACAGCTTTAGGACAGGTATATTGGTATACCTTAGAGGGACGAGATAGCAGTAACAATCCTACTGGAGGATGGGATTTGCACGAAATTAGAACAGTACAAGATTTCTATGTTAAATACGGATTAAGTGCCGTTGAAGGAGTTTCAGAAGTGGCTTCCATTGGAGGTTTTGTACAGGAGTATCAGATAGATGTTGATCCAAATGCTCTTCAAACTTATGACATCCCACTCAGCAAAGTGATGAATGCAGTTAAAATGTCTAATCGTGATGTGGGTGCTAAAACCATTGAAATCAACCAAGCAGAATATTTAGTTAGGGGTTTGGGATACATCAAATCTATCGAAGACATTGAAAAAGCTGTAGTAGCTGTTTCGGATAATGTACCCATCACCATAAAAGACATTGGAGTGGTGAGTTTAGGCCCTGCTAATCGTAGAGGTTTGTTAGACAAGGATGGAGCTGAAGTAGTCGGTGGCGTGGTGGTGGCTCGATATGGCTCAAACCCTTTGGCTGTAATAAATAACGTAAAAGAAAAAGCAAACGAAATAGCCTCAGGATTACCCAAGAAAACATTAGCAAACGGTGTGGTGAGTCAATTGACCATTGTTCCTTTCTATGATAGAACCGAACTCATCCATGAAACCATTGGAACGTTGGAAGAAGCGCTTTCTTTGGAGATTTTGATTACCATTTTAGTCGTTATTGTAATGGTGCTCAATTTAAGGGCATCAATACTTATCTCGAGTTTATTGCCAATAGCCGTATTAATGGTTTTCATTGGCATGCGCTACTTCAATGTAGATGCAAATATTGTGGCACTTTCAGGAATTGCTATTGCGATTGGAACCATGGTCGATCTCGGGATAGTACTGTCCGAAAATATAATTCAGCACATAAAAGAGGCGCCCAAAGCACAAAAGCTGATCGATACCATTTACAAAGGGTCGGCAGAAGTAAGTTCAGCAATAGTTACAGCTGTGGCTACAACTATTGTCAGTTTTATTCCTGTATTTACCATGCAAGCCGCTGAGGGAAAACTATTCCGACCTCTGGCTTTTACCAAAACCTTTGCCTTATTGGCTGCTTTAATTGTTGCTTTATTCATTCTGCCATCAATTGCGCACTGGTTTTTTGGAATTAAAATCAATAAAAATAAAAAAGGAATCATATTCAATATTCTGTTGGTAATCGGAGGTTTGCTCATTGCAACATTCATTTCGCTTTGGGGAGGATTAACCCTTCTCGCATTTGGTGCTGTTTGGTTTTTGAAAGAATATGGAAAATCCAACAATTGGTTCATTGAGAATGCTGCAGTAATAATCGCACTTTTTTCAGTGACTTGGATTCTAGCTGAATATTGGATGCCATTGGGAGCTAGTAAATCTTTAGCTAGTAATTTCATTTTTGTGGTTACGTTGCTGGTTATTATTTTGGGGCTATTCGCTTTGTTAGAAAAATACTATGTCAACATATTAGATTGGTGTCTAGCCAATAAAAAGAAATTTCTGAGCATTCCAATAGCTATTATACTATTTGCTGCAATGGCATGGTCGGGCTTCAATCGAGTATTTGGATTTGTTGCCACTACCGCCGAAAAGGCAGGTTGGAATATCAAAGAATCATCCACTTGGGTGGCCGCCGAGGAAACATTCCCAGGAATAGGAAAAGAGTTTATGCCAGCACTGGATGAAGGAAGTTTTTTACTGATGCCAACTTCAATGCCTCATGCAGGAGTTCAGCAAAACAAGCGAGTGATTCAGCAGTTGGATATGTTGTTAGCCAATATTCCTGAAGTAGATTTGGCTGTTGGTAAAATGGGAAGAGTAGAATCAGCATTAGATCCGGCTCCTATATCTATGTATGAAACAATCATCAATTACAAACCAGAATACGAGGTAAATCAGAAAGGCCATCGACAACGATTTAAAGTAGATGAGGATGGAAATTATTTCTTAGATGGTGAAGATTGGAAACTAGAAGTTGGAGGTTGGAAGTTGGATAAGGAAAGCAAGTGGGTTGCTAATGTGAAAGATACTTTTTATCTAACTGATAATTTTCAATTTCAATCAACCGCAATACCAAACTTCGATTTTGGCAACATTACACATTATTTAATAGAAGATGAAGATGGCAGTTATTATCGAAATTGGCGAGCGGAAATTCAATCTCCTGATGACATTTGGGATGAAATTATTAAAGTAACTAAGATTCCCGGAGTTACTTCAGCACCTAAGCTTCAACCCATAGAAACTCGATTGGTGATGCTTCAAACTGGTATGAGAGCTCCAATGGGAATTAAAGTATATGGACCTGATCTTAAAACAATCGAAGACTTTGGACAGCAATTAGAGACCATATTAAAGGAGGTCCCATCTGTTAAAAAGGAGGCCGTTTTTGCCGATCGAATTGTAGGGAAACCTTATATCCATTTAAATATAGATCGAGATGCAATTGCTCGTTTTGGTTTAAGCGTTGAGGATGTTCAGCAAACCATTGAAGTTGCAATTGGTGGGATGCAAATCACCTCTACTGTTGAAGGAAGAGAACGCTTTCCGGTAAGGGTTCGTTATCCGCGAGAATTAAGGGATGACCCAAGTACATTGAAAAATATTCTAGTCGCTACGCCAACTGGTGTTCAAATTCCTTTGGGCGATTTGGTTGATTTGGAATATTTACAAGGCCCACAAATGATTAAAAGTGAGAACACATTTTTGGTCGGTTATGTATTATTGGACAAAAGAGATGGCTATGCAGAAGTTGAAGTTGTAGAGGATGCACAAATGACAATTCAGCAAAAGATTGAAAATGGGGAATTGGTTGTACCAGCAGGCATCAGTTTTAAATTCTCAGGAAGCTATGAGAATCAAATCCGAGCCGAAAAAAGACTGTCCATTATCGTTCCTTTGGTATTGGTCATCATATTCTTGATTTTATATTTTCAATTTAGATCCATCACCACATCACTTATGATTTTTGCGGGTATAGCCATGGCCTTTAGTGGAGCCTTTATGATGCTGTGGTTTTATGGTCAGACTTGGTTTTTCGATTTCTCCTTTCTTGGAATGAATATGAGAGACCTCTTTCAGGTGCATACCATCAATTTAAGTGTTGCAGTTTGGGTGGGTTTCATTGCCCTTTTTGGGATCGCAACTGATGATGGAGTACTTATCGGAACATATCTGGACCAGAGTATGGCAAGAAATAAAACCAAAAGTATTGGCGAAATCAGAGCAGCAGTTCGAGAAGCTGGTTTAAAACGAATCAAGCCTGCCATCATGACCACTGCTACCACCATCATTGCACTTTTACCTGTTTTGACTTCAACTGGTAGAGGAGCTGATATTATGATTCCAATGGCTATCCCTGCTTTTGGAGGAATGGTCGTTGCTTCGATTTCTTACTTTATAGTACCTGTGCTTTACAGCTGGAGAGAGGAGAGAAAATTGAATGCTGGGAAATAGAGGTTAGAAATTGAAGAAAATTAATTTTAATATGAAAAAAATAAACATAAAATCAAGCATTAGAAGTTTGAGGCTCGACACTGAAAAGCCTTGGAGAAGTAAGATTCGATCTAACTTCCAACTTCTAACGTCTTGTATCATAATCATCCTAATTTCAATCATTACGTCAAAGTCTACTTATGCACAAAAGCCATTAGACAATTACATAAAGATTGCAGCAGAGAACAACCCAAGTTTAAAGGCTTCTTACACTGAATTTGAAGTAGCATTGCAACAAGTCAATCAAGTGAATGCGTTTGCAGACCCTCGGTTATCATTTGGCTACTTTATTAGTCCAATTGAAACTAGAGTCGGTCCACAGCGTGCTAAAATTTCTTTAACACAAACATTTCCATGGTTTGGCACTTACAAGGCAAAAGCGAACATTGCGACTTATTTGGCGGAAGCAAAATATCAATCATTCATTAACGAAAGGAATAAGCTTTATTGGGATGTAAATAAGGCCTACTACCCGATTTATGAAGTTAAAAGGCAGCACCATTTTTTAGAGGATAATCTACAAATATTGCAAACCTACAAACGATTGGCTCAATCAGCATACGAAAACAATCGTGGTTCATTGGCTGATGTCATCCGAGTAGACATCATGATTGAAAATGCAGAAACCGAATTAAAAATTTTAAATGATCAACTGACTCCATTAAAGGTTCGATTCAATCAGTTATTAGATCGATCAGATACCATGTCCATCGAAATTCCTGATACCATCAACAGTTCTTTGATGGGATTAGATTACCGAAGAGACAGTCTCTTAGTAGGAAATCCGATGATTCAATCATTGGAAATTCAGAAAAAAGCGACGCTTGAAAGCGAGAAACTAGCTAAACGGAATGCTTTACCTCAATTTGGAGTGGGTTTAGATTACGCTTTTATTGGAGAACGCACTGATATGTCGGTTGCCAATAATGGAAAAGATGCATTCATGCCCATGGTTTCGGTGAGTCTGCCCATATTTAGAAAGAAATATAAGGCTGCAATATCAGAAGCTCAATTAAATCAGCAAGCGATTGAATATCGAAAAGAAGCAGTTGAAAACGACCTGATTTCTAATTATGAAAACGCATACTTTCAGCTAAATAAGTCGACAGATTTAATCCAGTTGTATGATTCTCAAATTACAAAAACCAATCAACTAATTCGTCTTTTGTATTCTTCTTACAGTAATTCTGCTAAAGACTTTGAAGAGGTTTTACGAATGCAACAACAATTACTAAAATACCAAATGGCTAGAGCTACTGCTGAAAAAAACTATCAAGTGGCTTTGGCTGAAATAGAGTACTTAACCTTTGGGAGTTAGAAGTTAGAGGTTAGAGGTTAGAGGTTAGAAATTGGACAAAAAAAATATGATTATGAAAAATATATTAAAAAATAAAGCATTTCAATTGCTTACAGTCTTATTGGTTGGGTTGCTATTCGGTTGGCTACTTTTCAGTGATTCAAAACAAAATGAAGCAGAAGTTCATAACCATGACTCTGAATTGGTAGACCAAATATGGACTTGCTCCATGCATCCTCAAATAAGAAAGAATGAACCTGGAGATTGTCCGATTTGTGGGATGGAGTTAATTCCACTTTCGACAGATATTGGGAATGAAGAAAACCCTGATGCGATTAGAATGTCGCCGACAGCAATGCAGTTAGCCAATGTGCAAACAGCTATAGTGAGTAAAGGAAGTGCGATTAAGCAAATTAGGCTAACAGGAAAAATTACCCCTGATGAACGAGCTGTATTTTCGCAAACTGCGCATGTTTCGGGTAGAATTGAACAGTTAAAAATAAATTTCACAGGAGAAACAGTCAATAAAGGACAAGTCATTGCAACCATCTATTCTCCGGAATTAGTAACTGCTCAAGAAGAGCTTTTGATAGCTTTCCAAAATAGAGAATCGCAACCTGAATTATTAAAGGCTTCAAAAGAAAAGTTGAAGAATTTGAAATTGTCTGACAAACAAATCAATGAATTTATAAAATCAGGTATTGCAATAGATCAATTCTCTGTTTTATCAGACTTAAATGGTGTAGTAACTGAAATAATGGCAAACAGAGGAGACTATATTAAACAAGGTGCTCCATTTTACGAAGTTGCTGATTTGACAAAACTTTGGGTTTTATTGGATATTCATGAAAGCGACTTGGCTTGGATAAGTAAAGGCGATCAGGTAGGTTTTAAAATAAAAGCATTTGCGAATGAAACATTTACAGGTAAAATAAATTTCATTGATCCAATTATTAATCCGAAAACAAGAGTAGCCAAAGCTAGAATTGAAATTGACAATTCCAATCTAAAATTAAAGCCTGAGATGTTAGTTACCGCAACTATTGAAAGCGATTTACAATTAAACAAAAATACCATAGTAGTACCCAAATCTGCGGTAATGTGGACTGGTGAACGATCGGTTGTATATGTAAAAACACCATCAGAAAATGGGATGCATTTCCAGATGAGAGAAGTTGATTTGGGTGTTTCACTTGGAGAAACTTATGTAATTAGAAGCGGTTTGATCGAAGGAGAAGAAATTGCAGTAAATGGAACTTTCAGCATTGATGCTGCTGCTCAGCTAGCTGGAAAACGTAGTATGATGAATCCAGAAGGTGGAAAAATGAATCTGGGACACAATCACGGAAAAGATGGTGGTAGTATGAAAATGGATGATTCTAAAGAAATGGAAAGTGAACAGACCGTATTAAACTCTACGGCGAAAAAGGCTTTAATTCCAGTCTATGAAAGCTATTTCAAGCTTAAGAATGCATTGACTTCAGATGATTTAACAACGGCAAATCAAGCAATCATCGACCTCAAAAAATCCTTAAAAATGATCGACATGAAGTTATTTAAAGGTGAAGCACACCAAGTTTGGATAGACTTCAATCAAAAACTAATAGCTGAACTAAATGAAGCCAAGACTATTGATCAAACTAGAAATTCATTTATGAAAATTTCAAAATCGATGATTGGAATGAACGGGACTTTTCAACCGATGGATTACCCCATTTACATTCAACATTGCCCCATGGCAAACAATAATAAGGGAGCAGATTGGATGAGTAAAGACAAAGAAGTAAAAAATCCATATTTCGGAAGCTCAATGCTTAGTTGCGGAGAGGTAAAACAATAAGCGAAATGAAAGACTGCTGCAACACAGAAGGAAATAAACCAAAATCAACGTTTAAAGTTTGGGTATCCCGAATATTCTATGGAACTGCCATTACACTATTTATAATAATTTTTATCATCCAATTTTTAAATCTTTAATCCAATAAATTATGAAAAAAGTAAAATTAACCTCACTAATGCTAATCGTTTTTGGACTTAGTATTTCTTTAACTGCATGCGGTGGATCTAGTTCAAATGACCACAACAGTGAAGAGGATGACAGTCACAATTCTATGGAAAATAATCACGCTGAAACTGCTCATACAGAAACAGCAACTGGTGAATCGACAGCTGCTTCGATGGTGGTCAACCATTACCTGGCAGTTAAAAATGCGTTGGTAGAAGACAATAAAGACGGTGCGAGCAAAGCTGCCAATGAGTTGGTTACTTCTTTAAATGATCTTAGTAAGGAAGACTTATCTGAAACAGAAAGAAAAGAAATGTCGGAATTGATAGAAGTTATCAAAGAACATGGCGAGCATATTGCTAAAAGTGAGATAGAGCATCAAAGAGAGCATTTTGCTATGCTTAGTAATGACATATCAGATTTCATCAAAATGACTGGATTTGACCAAACTCTTTACATGCAATATTGCCCGATGTTTGATGGCGGAAAAGGTGGTGCTTGGTTGAGTTTATCTGAAGACATTAAAAACCCATTATTTGGAAGTAGAATGTTGAAGTGTGGTGCTGTAAAAGAAACAATTGAAGCTATTTAATGAAATTAAAAGGCAAAATAATAGTTACACTTTTTATTGTGTTGGTAGGAATTCAGTTTATTCCTATTCAACGCAATAAAAGTGACATTGTCTCGAAAGACGATTTCATAAGGATTTACAATCCTCCTTTGTCGGTAAAAAGTATTTTAGAAACCTCCTGTTACAACTGTCATAGTAACAATACCAGTTACCCTTGGTACAGCTATATTCAGCCAGTTGGTATGTTTTTACAGAGCCACATTGATGAAGGGTTGTCTGAACTTAACTTTTCTGAATTCAATAGTTATTCGTCACGAATGAAAAATCTAAAATTGAATTCAATTGTAAATCAGGTTAAAGACGAGAAAATGCCACTTCCCTCCTATTTGATAATTCACAAAGAGGCTGCTTTATCAAAGTCGGAAAGAGAAGAACTCACCCTATATATTAATAGCCTCTTAAATCCATAAACTCTTTTCAAAAGACACTTAGACATATTAATTATCAACATAGTAACTCCCAGCTTCATGCTGAATAATTTCAATCATTCAATTTTAAACCTTTTAATAAATACACCATGAAAAAAACAGTAAAAATCAAACAAACACTCATCGTACTTTCTGCCCTACTATCTGGCTCAAGTATTTATGCACAACATGACCATTCGAGCCATCAAAAGCAAGAAATGGAACATAGTAGTGAGCATAAAATAGGTCCAACTTTTAAAAATGAGCAACTAACTATCGCCTATAATTCTTATACCCAGATCAATGAGGCGTTGGCCGCTGATAATGCTATCGATGCAAAAAAAAGATCTTCACAACTTTATGAACTATTAGAAGGAGTTCAAGGTGCAGGTGTTGCACAGCAAGAAGCTAAAAAACTTTCAGCTACAAAATCACTTAAAGAGCAACGAGACATTTTTGTTACGTTAAGTGCTGAAATGACGAAAGTAATTAAGGATAATGACATCTCTAAAGGAGAAATATACATTACGTTTTGTCCTATGGCAAACAATAACGAGGGAGCTTATTGGCTTTCAAATGATAAAGAAATTCACAACCCTTACCTAGGTTTGGAAATGTCAAAATGTGGGTCTGTAAAAGAAATCCTAAATGCTGACTAATGAAATTTTAAGAGTAACTGTAGTTTTTTTTCTTATTGTGTTGGTGGGAGTTCAATTAATTCCTACCCAACGCAATGAGGGATATATTAGTTTTAATATTAATGATTAAACTTTTCGAAAAGTACAATTAAATTTAAATTAACAAAATAGTAAATCCTCAGAGACTATTAAAATTCTAATTGGTGATTCATACTGATATTATATTGTCTAAACTAGAAAAGATAAAGTTATTACATTGTTTTATAAACTCTCAACTTATAAATTATGAAAGTAGAAGAATTTAAAATAAAAGGAATGATCTGTAGTCGTTGTGTAAAGGTCTTAACTATTGAGTTGAGGAATACCGGTGCAGAGATTCTTGAGATACAATTGGGGCGAATAGTAATTAAGTATGATTCAAAATTAATTTCAAGAACCAAAATAATAGACTCTATTTGCGAAAACGATTTTGAGATAATTAAAGATCCGAGGCTTATTCTATCTGAGCAGATAAAAAAATGGGTAATATACTATGTCTGGAACACTTTTCATGAAGAAAAACTTTCTAATTATTTAGAGCGGAAACTAAATAAAAGCTACAATCTAATTAGTAAAAACTTTCACGAGAGTGTAGGAATGAGCATAGATCGCTATCAAGTAATCCTAAAGATAGAGAGAACTAAAGAACTACTAGAAGAGGGGCAATTGAGTTTTAGTGAAATCGCCTATTCTGTAGGATATCAGAGCCTTTCAGCACTATCTAAGCAATTTAAGAAAGAAACAGAAATGACACTTAAAGAGTATAAAAATCTTGAAGTTGGGACAAGAGTTCCTCTGGATAAAATTTGATGAGGTTAAATTTAATATTCAACTGAATAAGAATGAAAAATAAATTGACAAAAGTTGCACTAGTTTTATTCTTTACAATCTTTAGTTTAAATACTAATGCACAAGAAGTATATGGAACAGATAATGGGCTAATTCATATCACCTTAGTGATAAACGACTCTATATTAACTGCGGTTAGTAAAGAATTAATTGTTATTTTAAATTATGACAATGCGACCTTCAAGTTACTTTTAGACAGGTCGAGTTTACGAACAGGAATAGACTCCATTGATACTGCGTTGAGAAAGCTAAAATATAATAAAGTAGAATTAAATGGCAGGCTTGGAATTGACCAAATTAGAACGGAAAACATCCACCTCAAGACTTTGAGTTAAATGGATTTTTGAAAGATAAAAATGATGAGCTAGCAATTGTTGGAAGAGGGCATTTAGAGCATATTTTTGGAGAATTTTATTCTTGTATTTTAAACATGAATTTTTATGTAAATCCCGAAGACTTAAAGTTGGATAATTACTTCCAACAAATAACTGGAGATCTAAAAATAGAGATTATACAATCCGTACTAAAAAGGAGGAATTGAAAAATACCTTAGCAATAATTTAGTTTATTAATTTCTTAAAAGTATACTAGTACAAGCTTTCGTTTTTTTTGTATTGGTATACTTTTTTTATTTAGTTACATTCTTTTCATACACATTAAATGTTTCATTGTATTATAATGAATATAGGAGTTGAGATTGGACAAGTAAAATACAACAAATGACAAAGCTATCTATTTACATAGTCATATACTTGTATAGTATTAAAAATAGACATTATGCACTTTTATGAAGGTTATCATTTTGGAGGAATGCACCTATTCTGGTGGATTATTTGGGTAGTAATTATATTTTGGGTTTTTGCCATTCCCGATGATATCCCCTGGCAAAGAAAAAAGAATGCACCTATTGATATTCTTAAAAAAAGACTTGCAGCGGGAGTGATAGATTCACAAGAATTTGAAGAGCGCAAAAAGGTTTTAATCAATAAAAATAATTGACAACTTGCCACGAATTACAATTGTTCTGACCGGCAATAATTATAAACATTGTAATGAAAAAAAACTATCAAATTGATGGAATAAGTGGTGGAGGGTGTATCATGAAAGTCAAAGAAATACTTGAATCACATCCATTAATAGATAAGGTAGAAATTTCATCGAATTCTTTAGGGGCAACTGCTATAAAAATGAAAGAAAAGATAGAGACAAATTATTTGCAACAAATACTTAGGGAAGTTGGAAATTACACAATACACGAAAAAAAATAAATTAATCAGCAGGGAAGAAACTTTCCTGCATAAAATCAATCATTATGCACTTTTTTCATGAAGGTTATCATTTTTGGGGTATGCACCTTATATGGTGGATCATTTGGGTAGTATTACTGTTTTGGATTTTTGCCATTCCGGAGGATATTCCTGGACAACGTAAAAAGAAAGAATCAGCTTTAGATTTATTAAAAAGAAAGTATGCTTCTGGAGAGTATACTACTCAGGAATATCTTGAAAGAAAGAGGAATTTAGAAATTCATTAATAAATTAAGAATTTACCTCTTGACTACTTAATCATGGTGGAAACTCAATATAGTTTTGAAAACTTGGCAGAAAAGTTTAAAGCCATAGGTCATCCTATCAGACTTTCTATTTTTCATTTATTATGTACCTGCGGAGCAAAAAGGCTAAAAGTGAAAACTATTTATGAGACATTAAAGCTAGAACAAGCAAGTACATCAAGGCACTTGGATATAATGAAGCGAGCAGGGATATTGGAAAGACAGCGAGAAGGAAATGGAATATATTATTGTTTGTGCGATGAAGATTTCGGGATTGCCTGTCTAAGAAGATGCTTTAATGAATAATAAATTGAATAGAAAACTATAATGTAATGAGAAAGCAAATGATCTGGATGATAATTGGGTGCTCAATCCCCTTGCTGCTTATTTTTTTTGCACCGGCATTAGGACTTAGTAGTAGTTGGGCGTTGTTCATTTTTATTGTCGCCATGTTTGCGTGTCATTTATTGATGCCGCATCATGTAGGGAACGGACACAATCATAACAAAGAAAATTCAGAAACTAAAAAAGAAAATAGCCATGAACACTCCCATTAATGTTAGAAAATTTGGATTAGCCTTTGGTTTAACAGGCACACTTCTATATGTCGGTTGTATCTTACTAATGATTACAGTCGGCCATGGCGGCACGGTTGATTTCTTTAACAGTTTGCTTCATGGCTTAGATGTTTCATCTATTATAAGAATGGATGTTCCCCTTTGGGAAGCGGGTATTGGTATTGTGCAAACGTTTATATTAAGCTGGTTAATTGGGGCTTGTATTGCCGGATTTTATAATGCTACACTTCCCAAAGAAACAAGATAGAAAGTGAAAAAACATAACTCCCAAATAAAAATAATTGTACTTCATTCTTTGTTGGGTGCTTCTGTGTTTTACTTTTTATTACACCCATTATTTATGGTGGGCTTTACAGCGCAAAGTGAGCATTTCACAGCAGTTGAATTATGGAACAATATAGTAATTCAAATTTTTCATTCGTTTTCTTTTCATATGCTCCCAATGTCCTATATTTTTATTGTTATTGGAGGGACAATCGGCCTAATATTAGGTATTTATTGGAATAACATACTGAGACAGAAGAAGATCGTAAAGAAACAAAACAAATTATTAGAAAGTGATGCACAAACCTTAATAAAAGAAGGTGAAAGTCATTTTGTTGAGTTTAAATCTTCCTTTAGATACGATTATAAATTGAAAACCACTAATAATGAGTTGGAAATTGTTATTGCAAAAACGATTGCAGGCTTCCTAAATGCGGAGGGTGGAAAGTTAATTATCGGTGTAAAAGATGACGGAGAAATATTGGGTCTTAAAAAAGATTTTGACACACTTAGACAGAAAAATTCAGATGGATTTGAACGAAGATTTTACGATTTAATCACTACTAATTTTGGTAACAACCACTGCAAGCATTGTTCCGTTAGGTTTTACGAATTAGGTAGTGAGATCATCTGCATTATTCATGTTGAACCTTCAGCTAAGCCTGTTTATTTAGACCATCAAAATAAAACTTTATTTTATGTGCGTGCTGGGAATGCAACGAGGAATTTAACAGTAAAAGAGGCAGTACAATATATTGAAGAAAGAAATTAAACACCTAAAAATAAAACTTATGAAACAGATCCATTTTAATAAAATTAACACTCGAGTAAAAGTTGAAGCAATTCCAGAAGTGAAAACCAATGCCTCACAAGTTCTGATAAGTCTATTTATATTTTCAATGCTTTTACTTATGCTTTCTTCATGCACTAATGAGGAAAAGCAAAAAACAGAAAACCCGATACATAAGAAAGCAGAAGAATCGCCAAAATCAACTGAAGTATCATCAGACCTTATTTCAAACTATGAGATTGTTCCCAACGAAAAAGTATGTATGGTAAACGACAGATATATGGGAGTTTCACAAATACCCATCGATGTAAGTGGTATTACTTATTATGGTTGCTGCGAAAACTGTATTGAAAAACTACAGAATAATTTGAATGATGTGCGTTTTGGAGGAAATCCAACTGCTGATACAAAGGTTGATAAAGCATCAGCCGTTATTGTTCAAGATAAAAATAGTGGAAGTGTTTTTTACTTTGCTTCAAAAGATGGGGCTAATGCATTCATGAAGCAACAGTAATCATTACTAAAAGATAAAATAGCAAGAAATGCGACACGATAATACAATTCCAACAGATTCGAAAGCTTGTAAAACGCTAGAAAACATTTGCTTGCCTAAGTCGAACATGCCTAGAATTGTTATTATTGGCGATGGCTTTGCCGGTTTAGCATTAGTTGAAGAACTGAAACATAAAAAGGTTCAGTTGGTGCTATTCGATAAAAATAATTTCCATCAATTTCAGCCTTTACTCTATCAAGTAGCTACAAGTGCCCTCGAACCTGATAATATTGTTTTTCCTTTTAGGAAACAAATAAATGGATATAAGAATGTATTGTTTCGCTTGGCTGAAGTAGAGGGAATTCAACCTGAGTTAAATACTATAATAACCAATAGCAACCGACTAATCATTAGAAGCTTTAAACCAACACCTTCTACTAATTACGAAAAGAAATAGAATATTGATGGAAGATAAAACAGGTAAAAATGATAAGCTTTCTCTACTTAGCTCCATATCTCTTGGTACTGGGGTTATGATTGGAGCTGGAATATTTGTGCTTATGGGGCAAATAGCAGAGCTAGTAGGCGATCTATTTCCGATTGCTTTTATTGCCGGTGCTGTTGTAGTTGGATTCAGTTCATACTCTTACGTAAAGTTCTCAAATGCTTATCCATCCTCAGGTGGTGTAGTTAAGTTTTTGAATAAGTCATACGGACCTGGAACCACAACAGGGCTCTTTTCATTACTAATGTATATATCCATGGTGGTTTCAGAAAGTTTGGTAGCAGGTACTTTTGGGGCTTACACACTACGGTTATTTCCTGAGAGATTTGCCAATTATGCTCCCATTCTTGGTGTTCTTCTTTTAGTTGTGGCATACATTATTAATGTTTTAGGAAATAAAGCAATCGGTTCAACGGCAACAATCACTGCAATTATAAAAGTAGCAGGAATAGCGTTGCTTGCCATCGCCGGTCTTGTAGTTTCAGGCTTTGCAGATATTACCGGGAGTTATATTCCAAAAAATACCGAAGCTTTGCCTCAAGGGTTTGCCTTTTTAGCAGCGTTGGCCTTATCTATTCTTGCTTACAAAGGATTTACAACAATCACAAACCAAGGTGGCGACATTAAAAACCCACATAAAAATCTTGGAAGGTCCATTGTGTTTTCCATTCTTATTTGCACGCTAATTTATGTGGCGTTGGCGTTGGCGGTAGCAGGAGGCTTAAGTATACCGGAAATAATTGAAGCAAAAGACTATGCTTTAGCTGCTGCTGCCAAACCTGTTTTTGGCGAATGGGGCTCATGGATTACCATAGCAATAGCCATTGTAGCAACCTTTTCAGGAGTGCTAGCTAGTGTATTTTCAGCATCTCGTTTATTGGCCATGTTGAGCAATATGAAACAAGTACCTTCTATAAATAGAATGGGGAATTTTAAAAATCCCGCTCTCCTATTGACTGTTTCTCTTGCCATTATACTGACCGCTCTTCTAGACCTAACAAGGATTGCTTCTATTGGAGCTATTTTTTACTTAATCATGGATATTGCCATTCATTGGGGGCTTTTCCGCCACCTAAGGAAAAAGGTTGATTTTATGCCTATCATACCTGTAATAGCCATTGTGTTAGACATCGTTATACTCGCAGCATTTCTTTACATTAAATACCTCAACGATCCATTGGTACTAATTGTAGCGGCAATTGGAATAATTCTAATACTTGTTGCAGAACGGTACTTTATGATTTCACACACAGACGATGAAGGTAATATGCCAATGGGAATGGAAACAGACTAAAAAATTAATTAGAACAAAAATGAAAAATATTCAATCAATTTAAAATTAAAAAAGATGAAACAACAAATTGAAATTAAAGGAATGAGCTGTGGAGGATGTGTCCAAAATGTTGAAAAAGCATTGAGACAGATAGATGGTGTAAATACTGTAAATGTAAGTTTAACCCCTCCTCAAGCAGTTATAGAAGCGAATCATACTATTAATACAGAGCAGTTGCAGCATGCTTTAACAAATGCTGGTGCTTATAGTATTGCCGGAAAAGAAGTGGGTAAAAAAACAGGAGGATCTTGTTGTGGTTAAACGCTAATCATAAAGTATGAAAACAACAATATAGCTTAATTATTAAGAAAAAAAGGAGAATAAAAATAAAGTAAAGTGGAATAAAAATGCAATACGTTTGGTTCAATTGGTCTATAATAATATTAGTGGTGTGGTGGGTAATCTATCGATTCAAACCTGCGTTTAGAAAGGTTATGCTCAAAATGAGCTTAATAACAGCTCCTTTCGGACTTACAGAGCCACTATTTGTGCCGGAATATTGGTTTCCTCCTTCTCTTTTTGACTTGGCAGTAAGAACAGGTTTTGATATTGAAAGTATAATTTTTTCTTTTGCTATCGGCGGTATCGGTTCGGTGCTGTATCAACTTGTTTTTAAACAAACAATTTTAGAAATTGATACTAAGGAGCGGAATCATGCTCGCCACAAGTTGCACCGATTTATTCTTTTTGTGCCACTGGCTATTTTTATTTTATTCGCTTATTTCACCAACCTTAATCACATCTACTGTGGAGTATTGGCTTTGTTTATAGGTGCATTGTTCACCTTATACTGTCGCCCCGACCTTAAAAGTAAGATTTGGGTTGGAGGCCTCCTTTTCACTGTTTTGTATTTTATATATTTTGGAAGCATTCTTCCATTTTATCCTAACTATGTTGTGCTTTATTGGAACCTAAATGAGCTGAGTAGTATTTTAATCTTTGGCGTACCACTAGAAGAATTGCTCTTTGCTTTCAGTTTTGGTATGTATTGGTCGAGCCTTTATGAACATTTATATTGGCAAAAATCAATTAAAAATAGTAATCGTCAAATCCTAAGTAAATTAGAGACGAATGAAAACTAATTTATCATCACAAAATTTTCTCTTATTACTTATTTGCCTTTTTGTGGTTATGTTAGGTTATGGAGTATTGTTGCCCGTTCTTCCGTATTTTATTGAACAACTCAACGATTCAACTTTAACTGCCGATCAAGTTGCTTTTCATTTTGGAATACTTACAGCTATTTATCCAATAACTTTGGTTTTTACGGCACCTTTTTGGGGAAATATATCGGATCGGATTGGACCGAGATTTTTAATTTTTCTTGGTTTAGGTGGCTTTGTGTTAATGCAGCTTTTGATTGGATTTAGTACAAGTATTGAAATGCTTTATTTTTCTCGAATTGTAGGCAGTTTACTTTCTTCCTTTTTAGTGCCTGTAGTAATTTCAAACATTAGTGATATTACGGATAAAGCAGATCGTACTAAGGCAATGGCTTGGGCAGGCTCTGCTGTAAGTATTGGAGTCATCATTGGACCTGCCTTAAGTGCTTTATTAATTGAAAGCGATATCCATATTTGGATAAAATCATTCCACCTCAATTTAGATCGGTTTAGTGTACCATTCGTAGTTCTTGCTTTGATAGGCTTGTTTACATTGCTCGTTGCAATTTTCATTTTAAAAACAGATAAAGGATTAACGAAAATAAAGCAGCCACGAAATAAAATGCTTTTCCCTCCCGGCAAATGGGCTCAATATAAAGAGTTGTTATTGCTTTCTTTAATTATTCAGTTCATTATTACGGCTTTTGAAACTGTAATTATATTGCAACTAAAAGGCTCAGTAGAGTTTACGGTTTCCTTCATCGGATTGAGTTTGCTTGTTTGTGGTTTAGTGATGGCTGTTTTTCAACCCATTGTAGCAAAATGGGGACACTTGCTTATTAAAGGTATAAACAAACAAATGTTTATTGGCTTTTTAGTTTCAGGTGTTGTGCTAACTCTCTTTCTATTTGCTCAAAGCAAATGGTTTATATTATTAGCTATTGGCTTGTTTGGCTTGGGAACTTCTTTTATAGTTCCCAACATACTGGCTCAAGTATCACTAAAAAGCTCAAGCTCTTCAGGATGGGCATTTGGTATGCAATCTTCTTTCGGTGGAATTGGTCAAATGATAGGCCCATTAATTGGCTCAGCAGTATTTGTTTTAAATGGAAATGCTCCTTTCATTTTAATCGGTATTGTTTCCATCCTAACTGCCTTGTTTCTTTTAAAAATGGGACCAAGAAGCAATGCTAAAACTCTAATTAAAGATATAACTAAAAAAATAAGTTTTGAATAATAAACAAGAATCGTCAAGTACATTTTTCATTGGGCTGTTTCAACAAATGAGTCCCTCTTATTTAATTGCATTAGCAATTCCTATCGTGTATATCTACCTTATGCAATTTGCTGACCATGCAGTTTTGTGGACGAGTTACTTAGTTGTTATTATTGCTCTTATCAAAACTTTTTATTTTACCTTTTTTACTTTTAAACAGGTTAATAAATCAATAAAAAAGTGCCATTCATTTACACAGCTGCTGTGGATTTTTGGACTCCTTGTATTCCTGATAATCCTTTCTTACTCGGCAGACTTTACTTGTTTGTACGCAGCTGACTCAAATTCCTTTCAAGGAATAAAAAATTATTCAACCGCAAATTACTTTAATCAACTTTTCGATTTTTTCTACTTCAGTGTAGTCACTTTTGCCTCTATTGGTTACGGAGATATTGTTCCTGTTAGCTTATCTGCAAAGTTAATAGTGATGTTAGAGATCGGTCAGAGTTTCGTTTTAGTTGTTTTTGGATTATCCAACATCAATAATATTCATACCCTAAAAAATGATAAAACTTAAAAATTACATCACTATAAATACAAGAAAATGAATAAAGTTAGAATAGGAATTAATGGATATGGGGTAATCGGCAAACGAGTGGCAGATGCCGTTGCTTTACAAAACGATATGGAATTAATAGGCGTTTGTGATGTGATCTCAGATTGGCGAATAAAGATGGCCGTTGAAAAAGAATATGCTGTTTTCGCTTTTGATGATAACTATAAGAACCAAATGACTGCTGCAGGTATTCCAATAAGAGGAAATTTGGATGATTTAATAGCCAATTCAGATCTTATTGTAGACTGTACTCCAAAAAATGTTGCTGCTAAGAACATAGAGAAATACAAAACAGCAAATCGAAAATTCATTGTTCATGGGGGAGAAAAACATGAAGTAACAGGACATTCTTTTAGTGCAGAGAATAATTATGAATCTGCCATTGGGTTAGATGCTACAAGAGTAGTTTCCTGTAATACAACGTCCATTCTTCGTACGCTAACTGCATTGAAAAAAGCAGGTTTGCTGAAGAAAGCCCGAGGAACCCTTTTACGAAGAGCTACAGACCCATGGGAAAGCCATTTGGGTGGCATCATGAATACCTTAGTTCCCGAGAAGGAAATTCCAAGTCATCAAGGACCTGATGCAAAAACGGTAGATGCTGATTTGGATGTTATTACTACTGCGGTAAAGGTGCCTCAAACACTAAGTCACTTGCATTATTGGAATGTGCAGTTGACCAAAAAAGCCTCCAAAGAAGAAGTACTGGCCGCATTTAAAACCTCTACGAGAATTAAATTAATTAATTACAAAGACGGTTTAACAGCCAATAATACCATTAAGGAATGGATGCTTTCTATAGGCAGACCTTACGGAGATATGTATGAAGTGGCACTTTGGCAAGATATGCTAAAGGTAGTAGATGATGAATTGTTTTACGCTTATGTGGTAGATAACCAGGCTATAGTTATTCCTGAAACGATCGATGCCATAAGAGCATTAACAGGGATTGAAAAGAGTGCAGAAAACTCAATCAAAAAGACTAATGAATCTTTAAATGTATTAAAATGAAAAAAATCGCATACACAGGAATACTCCTATTAAGCCTTTTTCTATTTTCTTCTAGTGAACTAAAGGCTCAGACCTCTATTTATGGAACAAAAATAAGCGGTACTGTCAGTTGTAGTTCAGACTCAATTATGTTGTTGAGTTATGTGAATATTTACAATCTGAGCAGTAAAAAAGGGACTACAACTGACACTGAAGGTTACTTCGAAATTGAAATGAATAAGTACGATACTATTCTGTTTTCAACCGTTCAGCATCAGGAATATTATTATTATTTAGTAGATGAAGTTGTTCCTGACAAGAAAATAAATATTGAATTACAACAAGATACGGTTTACTTAGAAGTGGTCAACATTATGGGCTATAAATCCTACTCACAGTTTAAAGAAGAATTATTTCAACTTGATCTGTCTGAAAATGATGTTTCTATTGCCTATCCGGTAATTGATAAATATGCTCGTCAATATGCTTCGGGTGACGGAGCTTTTGAGATGAAAGGACCCTTGACCTATTTGAGCAAAAAGATCGGAAAACTAAAAGAAAGAGGTCTGTTTAAATAGACTATTAAATAATAAACATGTTTGACACAGAATTGAAGACTTTAACTTCCTTGAATAGCTACCTGCAAAAAATGGTAGAAGGAAAACTATGGCTAAAAGTAATTATTGCCTTATTCTTAGGCGTTGGTTTGGGTTTATTATTAAGTCCTCAAAATGGTTGGGTAAACAAAACTACGGCCGATACTTTAGGCAATTGGTTGGCATTGCCCGGTATTCTATTCCTGAAGTTGGTTCAAATGATCATGATCCCACTAATTGTTGCTTCTATAATTATTGGTATTGCGAGCAACGACAAGGAGAATTTGAAAAGATTGGGAGGAGGCGTATTGTTGTATTTTGTTTCAACTACTGTTATTTCTGTAACCATAGGTGTTGTGCTATCCATGCTTTTCAGACCGGGAAGGTTTCTACACGAACAAGCAATTGAGGAACATGCAGCGGCTCTTTCTTTAGGTAATGAAAATGCGGAACTGTCATTTAAATTGAATGATGTTCCAAACATGATCTCTAACCTTCTTCCGGAAAACCCTTTGGCATCGATGGTAAGTGGAGAAATGCTCAGCATAGTGATCTTTACAGTTATTATTGGCATCGCAGTACTTTCTCTTCCAATCAACTTTTTGAGACCAGTAAAGTTGCTATTAGGGGCAGTTCAAGAAATTTGTATGATCGTAGTTAAATGGGCGATGTTATTGGTTCCTGTTGCAGTGTTTGGCTTAATGGCTCAATTAACTTCAAGTGTTGGTCTTAGCTCTCTGGCAGGTTTAGGTTATTATGTACTGGTTGTGCTTCTTGGATTATTAATACTGGTTGGGATTTATTTACTAATTGCCGCCCTCTTAGGTAAAACGAATCCCTTTAGCTTTTTGAAAAAGATCAAAGACGTTCAACTATTGGCATTCTCTACTACAAGTTCAGCAGCAGTAATGCCTCTTTCTCTCAAAACTGCTGAGGAGGATTTAAAATTGGACACCTCTATCAGCAACTTCATTATTCCCATTGGTGCTACAGTTAATATGGATGGAACGGCTCTCTATCAAACCATAACGACTTTGTTTATCGCTCAAGCTTATGGCTTAGAAATGAGCATCCTGAATATTATTGTAATTATCATAACAATTGTTGCAGCATCTATTGGTACGCCTGCTATTCCTGGAGGTGGTGTTGTTATTCTCGCTTCGGTATTAAGTAGTTCAGGCATTCCTGCCGAAGGCATTATAATCATTATTGGTGTAGAGCGATTATTAGGAATGTTTAGAACAGCGGTAAATGTTACAGGAGACTTAACGGCTTGTGTAGTTTTTGATCGGTTCTATGGAAAAAATAATTTAAAGCAATCAATATGAATACATTAAAATCAATTTCGATAATTATTTCCTTCTCTGTTGCACTTCTATTTGGGAGCTGTGGCAACAATAGTAGCAGCGATCATGATAGTGAAAATCATGAAGCGATTGAAGAAGGAATTATGGATATAGGGCATCCTCATGAAAAAAATGAAGATCGTCGAGATGAGGAGAAAGTAGCTGGTAACATGCATGAGCAACATCAATCTCTGAAGGATGAATTTGCACATCAAGATATTCTGCTTTTGGAAGAACCTTATTTACTTGGAGACTCAATAAAGAAAGAATTAGAAGCTGTTATTGAGTCCTATCTTGAACTTAAAAGTGCTTTTTTCGAGTCGGATCTCACAAAAATAAATAGTCTGACAACTCAGATGAAAGAAAAGGTAGAACAGGTGGGTAAACAATCGTTGGCAGCAGAAGGTAAAAAAGCCTGGCAACAACATGATTCTTTATACACCAAGAAGTTGTCGGAGATGCTACATCTTACTGAACTAATAGAGAAACAGTCATATTTCAGCCATATTTCCGAAATAGTTTATTGCACTGTAAAGAGCTTTGATTTAAAAATTAATAAAAGGCTTTATGCTATCTATTGCCCAATGGCATTTGATGGCATAGGTGCCTACTGGATCAGTGACAGCAAAGAGATCAACAACCCATACTTAGGAGAAAAAATGCCAAAATGTGGCGAAATAAAAGAGCAACTGTAATTATGAAGGATAAGTTGAGACATATTGGGGTTTTTACTTCCGGTGGAGATTCTCCCGGAATGAATGCGGCCATTTATGGTATTGCAAAAGCTGCCGATTCTAATGGAATTAAACTAAGTGGTATTCAAAAAGGCTTTGATGGAATGATCAATGGAAATATTGTGCATTTGGTTATAAGTGAATTAGAAAAGAAAGTTCATGTTGGAGGAACGATTCTCAAAACTGCCCGAAGCGAACGCTTTAGAACCATAGAGGGGAGAAAAGCTGCCTTAAAAACACTTGAGGAACATGATATAGGTGCTTTAATAGCTATTGGAGGCGATGGAACATTTAATGGTCTATTGGTCTTTTCTGAAATAAGTGATATTCCTTGTATTGGAATTCCCGGCACTATTGATAATGATTTATCAGGAACAGATTACACTCTTGGGTTTGACACTGCAGTAAACACTGCCATTGGAAATATCGACAAGATTAAGGATACTGCCGAATCGCATGATCGGGTATTTATAATTGAGGTTATGGGAAGGGATTCGGGATACATTGCCATTCATTCAGGGGTTGGTGCTGCTGCCAATGCCATACTAATTCCCGAAAGTCAGACTGATTTTTCTTCTATGATCCAAAAAATAGGTCGCTATGAAGGAGAAGATGCCTTCATTGTAGTGGTTTCTGAAGGCGATGAAATTGGCTCAGAACAAGTGGCGGCAAAAATTAGAGCCATCAATTCAATAGTGGACCTTAGAATTACCAAATTAGGCCATGTACAAAGAGGTGGAAGTCCGTCGGCTTTTGATAGAATGTTAGGCATTAGGTCAGGTGTAGCTGCAATAGATGAACTCTTAAAAGGAGAAAAAAATAAAATGATCGGATTTTTTAATAATCAACTTTTACTAACTCCTTTTGATCAGGTTGTGAAACAACATGGCATTAACCAAGAGTTAGAAAAGCTATTAAAAATGATTAATAATTAAACCCGATAAAAATAAAATGTTGACTTCTTTAAAAAAGGAGAAATAATAGAAATGAGATAAATTTTTAACCTATGAAAAACATATTAGTACCAACCGATTTTTCCGATTGTGCCAAAGTTGCAGAGGAGATTGGATTTGAAATAGCTAAAAAAGCAAATGCTGAGATTCACTTTTTGCATTTACTTGCTACTCCAACTGATTGGGTAAAACTTTCTTTAGAAAAGGAAGAGCTATATCCTGAAACAAAAGCAAAGATTGGAACAGCGAAAAATGAATTGAATGAATTAAAAAAACGAGCAGAAAAAGAAGGAATCGTTTCAAAAGAATTTTTGGTTTTTGACAAAGGAAAGGTGGAGATCATAGACCACATTGAACACCATCAACATGATTTTATAATCATGGGATCTCATGGTGCTCATGGTACAAAAGAAATTCTAGGTTCCAATACTCAAAAAGTAATACGAAATGCTAAAGTCCCTGTTTTAGTTTTAAAAGATGAGCCTGCAAAATTTGAGGTAAATAACATTGTCTTCGCATCTACTTTTCAAGAAGATGTACATCTATCGTTCGAAAAAGTGATTGCATTTGCAGAATTAATGAATGCACAAATTCATTTGCTAAACGTGAATACGCCATTCCACTTTCAAGAAAGTGATGAAGCAGAAGCCAACATGCAAGCTTTCAGGGACAAATGTCCAAGAGATAATTGCACCATCAATACATACAATGCGTTGAATGAAGAAAGGGGGATTCAGAAATTTGCTGACAAAATAAAAGCTGATGTTATTGCTATGACTACTCATGGTAGAAGTGGCTTTATGAAAATGCTCTCCCCAAGCATTACCGAAAGCTTAGTTAATCATTCTTCCTTTCCGATTTTGAGTGTAAATATTCATGTAAAATAACCTTATACATGAAACGATTACAACAGCTTAGTAAAGAAATTAATGAGCTTACTTTAAAGATTGAGCAGGAATACCCCGAACTGTATCGAAATCTGGATGAAAACCCTGTAACTATTGCTCAAAATAACTCAACGAAACTCACTATCGAAAACTTTTCAGATTACTTGGATAGTTTAAAACAGATATTGAACCATCATATTGAAAGTCATAAAAGTAAAAAAGGATAAACAATGAGTCAAAATATCACAATTACTAAGATGTCAGGCGAAACTGCCTTTTTTGATGAGTCAAAACTCAGGAATTCATTGGAGCGATCAGGAGCTGAAGGTAAAGTAGTGCAAGAAGTTATAGATGGAATAAATGCAATATTATATCAAGGAATGACTACCAAGGAGATATACAGATTAGCGTTTAAAAAGTTAAAAAATAAGTCTAGAACACATGCTTCCAAGTATAAATTGAAGAAGGCCATTATGGAACTGGGCCCTTCCGGTTTTCCATTTGAAAAATTTATTGGAAAAATTTTAGATCATGAAGGTTTTGAAACTCAAGTTGGAGTTATAGTTCAAGGGAAATGTGTACAACATGAAGTTGATGTAATTGCCCAAAAAGACAACAATCATTATATGATTGAATGCAAATTTCATTCTGACCAAAGAAGGTTTTGCAATGTAAAGATCCCACTTTATATCCAATCTAGATTTTTGGATGTAATGGCAAAGTGGGAAAAACAAAAAGGGCATGAAACTAAATTTCATCAAGGATGGGTTGCCACTAATACTCGTTTTACTACTGATGCTATTCAGTATGCAGAGTGTTCCGGTTTAAAGCTATTGAGTTGGGATTATCCGGCAAACAATAGTTTAAAAAGTAGAATTGATAAAGCAGGCTTACATCCTTTAACAGCATTAACAACGCTTACCAAAGCCGAAAAAACAAAATTATTGGATAAAGGTATTGTATTATGCAAAGAACTTCATGAAACTCCCCATATGTTAGAACAAATAGAAGTACCAAAATCAAGACACAAAAAGATTCTCGATGATTCAAAAGAACTATGTAGAATTTATTAAAGAACTAAATCAATTTTTAATCTAAAAATAGAACCATTGGAAACTGATAAACTGAAAAAACAGAACCGCATAGATTTAGAGCCCTTTTACCAAGCATTGGAAGATGACAGAAAGCTACTTGAAGAAGCCTTTGTTATATTACTTGAAATGGTAAATAATGAACCAGAATCCGTAAAGAACTTAGCTAAATTAATTAAAGATGACTATCGCAATTTATATGATGAAATAGCAGATTTGAACGAATCGAAACAAGAAAATGGAAACTCAGCTTCCTGCTGTAGTTGACATTAAATAAATAATATAAAGATGAAAAACAATAAAATAAACATCCACTTTTTGGGAGCGGCAGGAACAGTAACCGGCTCAAAATACTTAGTGGACACAGGAGATAAAAAAATACTGATTGACTGCGGACTTTTTCAAGGTTTAAAAGAATTGCGCCTTAAAAACTGGGAATATCCACCGATTGAAGTTTCGGAAATTGATATTGTATTACTCACACACGGGCATATGGATCACACAGGGTATTTACCACGATTAATAAAACAAGGGTTTAATGGCCCCATATATGGCACTAATCCCACTTTGGACATTGCAAAAATAATTTTGAACGATAGTGCGAAAATTCAAGAACAAGAAGCCGAGCGAGCCAACAAAGAAGGTTATTCTAAACACAGTCCTGCTGAACCATTGTACGATTTAAAAGATGTAGAAAAAACCATTCCACATTTTAGGGGAATTCCTCAAGCACAATGGATACCGTTGTTTAAGGGTATTAGAGCTCGTTTCCAATACAACGGTCATATTCTTGGTGCAACTTTCATCGAGTTGGACGTCCACGGAAAGCGTTTTGTCTTTTCTGGAGATATTGGAAGAACCAATGATTTATTGCTCTTTCCACCTCTAAAACCAAAAAAAGCGGATGTGCTTTTCATAGAATCTACTTATGGAGGAAGATTTCATCCTGACGAAGCGGAAGCACTTCCGCAGATTGAAAAATTGGTTAATGACACTATCAATAGAGGTGGCAGCCTATTCATTCCAAGTTTTTCGGTAGAACGGGCCCAACTAATGATGCTGATTTTTTGGAAATTATTGAAAGAAAATAAAATCCCAAAAGTACAAATGATAATGGATAGCCCAATGGGGGCGAATGTATTGGAACTTTTCCATCGCACAAGAGATTGGCACAGGTTGGAAGACAATGATTGTGATGAAATGTGTTCACACTTTACGGTCGTTAGCAGCTATCGTGAAACAATGGAATTAAGAACCGATAACAAACCAAAAATCATTATTGCTGGAAGTGGAATGCTTACTGGTGGTAGAATGCTCAACTACCTTGAAACCCAAGCGCAAAACCCGAATAACACTTTGCTCTTTGTGGGTTACCAAGCTGAAGGAACTCGTGGAAGAAAATTATTGGAAGGAGATAAGGAATTAAAAGTTTATGGCAAATGGGTGCCATTCAGTATGCAGGTCGCAAATATTGAAGGACTTTCCGCACATGCAGACCACGCAGAACTTATGGATTGGATGAGTAAAATAAAAAATAAGCCAGAGCGGATTTTCATTGTACACGGTGAAAAAGAAAGTGCAGAAGCACTAAAGAAAGGCATAAAGGAGACCTATGATTGGGATGCTGAAATCCCACAACTTTATAATATTGAAGAAATAAAATAGTTGCTTGAAACTACAAAAAATTAAAACTATGGAAGAACACTCAAATATCCTAAAATATAAACATCTCGGCATCTATACCCAGAACGAAAACGTAGTTTACATGCGGGAAGATTGTCACGTATGTATTTCCGAGGGTTTTGAAGCACTCACAAGAATAAGGATATCAAAGTCAACCCATTCAATTGTAGCAAGTCTCAACGTTATAAATTCAGATCTACTGTTGCCTAACGAAATCGGTTTATCAGAAGCTGCTGCAAAAAAACTAAATGTTTTTGAAAATAACACCTTATATGTGTCACATTTAGAACCTATTGATTCATTAAGATACGTCAGAGCGAAAATCTATAATCAAAAATTGGATTATTCAGCGTTTAACGAAATCGTAATGGATATCGTTGAAGGCAACTATTCCAACATCCATCTTTCGGCATTTATTACAGCCTGCGCTGGTAATCGAATGGATATTGAAGAAATATCTGACCTTACTAAAGCAATGATAGCCTCAGGCAAGCAGCTGAACTGGGACAAAGAAATCGTAGTTGATAAACATTGCATTGGCGGATTACCTGGGAATAGAACCACCCCATTAGTGGTTGCCATTGTTGCTGCTTATGGACTTACGATGCCAAAAACATCGTCGCGAGCCATCACTTCGCCCGCAGGCACAGCAGATACAATGGAAGTTATGACCAATGTGACGCTTTCCTTAGAAGAAATAAAGACCGTAGTAGAAAAAGAAGGTGGGTGTTTTGTTTGGGGTGGTACTGCACAATTGAGTCCTGCAGATGATGTACTAATCAAGATTGAAAAGGCATTAGATATTGATAGCGAAGGACAGTTAATTGCTTCTGTGCTTTCTAAAAAAGCTGCTGCAGGATCAACCCATGTTGTGATCGATATACCAGTTGGGCCTACTGCCAAAGTGAGGAATATAGAAATGGCCGAAAAGCTAAAAAGCCACATGGAAACAGTTGGCGATGCTGTTGGTTTGAAAGTAAAAGTAGTAATTACCGATGGCAGTCAGCCGGTAGGAGAAGGAATTGGACCTGCTTTGGAAGCTTTTGATATCCTAAGTGTTCTGGAAAATAAAGTATCTGCTCCGCAAGATCTTAAAAATAGAGCCTTGTTTTTAGCGGGAGAATTGTTGGAACTTTCTGGAGAAGTTCAAGTTGGAAAAGGAACTAAGATTGCTAAGCAACTATTAGAATCAGGTAAAGCCATGGAGAAATTTACAGCAATCTGTAAAGCTCAAGGAAGGTTCAATCAGCCTGAATTAGCCCCTTATAAACATGATATAAAAGCAGAGAGGTCTGGAACGCTAAAAGCGATTGATAATCGAAAACTGGCCAAACTAGCCAAGCTTTCAGGAGCTCCACAATCTCCATCAGCAGGCATATTATTTAAAGTACACTTAGGAGATCAGATCAAAGAAGAACAGCTGCTCTACACCATTTATGCAGAATCAAAAGGAGAGTTGGATTATGCCATAGAATACCAGAAAAGACACGATAATATATTGACAATTAACTAAAAGTAATAAAATGAAAATAATACTTTTTGCCTTAGAAGGCAATGAAAAATTAACTCAAAAGTTGGCATCTCATTTAGATGCTGAAATTGGAGAATCCAATTTCAGGAAGTTCCCCGATGGAGAGTCTTACACTCAAATTCTATCAGATGTAAAAGGAAAATGTGTAGTGATCGTTGCTACTCTTCACGAACCTGATTCAAAACTCTTACCACTCTATTTTTTGAGTAATACGGCAAAGTCATTGGGTGCTATGTGTACCTGTTTAGTAGCCCCATATTTGGCCTATATGCGGCAAGACAAGGTTTTTCATGAAGGAGAAGGTATTACTGCAAAATACTTCGGAAAACTCATTTCAGGATTTGCGGATAGCCTTACTACTATAGATCCTCATTTACACAGAATCAGTTCGCTTGGAGAAGTATATCATATACCAAATACGGTAATACATGCTGCGGATGATGTTGCAAAATGGATTAAAGAAAATATACCAAACCCTGTGTTGATAGGACCCGATAGCGAAAGTGAACAATGGGTTTCTAAAGTGGCAAAAACAGCTGAAGCTCCATTTACTGTGCTTCAAAAAATACGACACGGCGACCGTGATGTAGAAGTTTCTGTTCCTAATATAGAGAAATACAAAGATGCTACACCGGTATTGGTAGATGATATTATCTCTACGGCAAGAACCATGATCGAAACTGTGCAACATTTGAAAAATGCAGGAATGAAATCGCCAATTTGTATTGGAATCCATGCAGTCTTTTCAGGAAATGCCTATGAAGACCTATTAGAATCAGGTGTTGAGAGAATTGTAAGTTGCAATACCATTCCTCACATCACGAATGAGATAGATTTAAGCAAAACAATTGCTACTGAAGTAAAAAAATTAATGCACCATATATGAAGTTGGTAAGTTTCATATTCATATGCTCATTTAGCATTTTGTTATCTTCTGCACAAGAGGGTAAGGAAATGTTGATACTTCAAATGGAAGGAAATAACTACCTAAGAGAAAGCTTTGATAAATCGGGAAATGTCATAAGTAAAGATCTATTGAAGGTTGGTAAAATAAATAGGTTTCAAGATAAATTGTCTGTAAATGTGAAGGTTTACAATTACAGCAAAAGTGGAAATGTAGAAGATAGTTCAGAAACCAAATACACATGTAACCCAAAAGACGAAAAAATATTAATGAATATATTTCCTTTTGCAGCATTTAGTAGCGACAAGATAGTTAAGGTTCAATTAAATAGTAAATTTGGACTGTATCCTAGCCCGATGAAAGTTGACTTAACATTAGATAACATTTCGTTTACTGTTTTGATTGAAGGTGGTGCTCTTGGTTTTTTCGGAACCAATAGTGAAGGGACTATAGCAAATCGTAAAGTTGTGGCTTACAATCCTGATTCCGACACTTACACTTTGACATCTACAATAACAATAAAGTCTTTTCTCTTTGGATTGAATGTCAGCACCATAAAATATGTTCTAAGTGAGCAGATCAATTCGAAAAAGGGAGTATTAAAACAAGTTTTTAAAGAGCCATCAGGAGAATATTTTATGGTTAAACTGAAACAATGAGCTATGGAAAAATTAACTAAAATATCAACTAAGCCACCAAAAGGCTTGACGAAAAAAGAATGTAAGGAGCAACTTACTGTTTTTCATAAACAATTATTTGAATTGCAAAATAAGTTTTATGCCGATGGACGTTTTGGATTGCTGATTATACTACAAGGAATGGACACCTCCGGCAAAGATGGTACAATAAGGCATGTGATGAGTTGTATAAACCCAATGGGACTTCAGGTAAAATCGTTCAAAAAACCTACTGAAGAAGAACAGAAACATGATTTTTTATGGCGGGTATATCCACATATTCCTGCTAAAAGCATGATACAAGTATTCAATCGGTCTTATTATGAAGATATTCTTGTTCCCACAGTGAACAATACCATTGACGAAGAAAGAATTAACCATCGGTATGCACTCATTAATCAAGTAGACGAACATCTTCTTAAAAACGATATTCATGTGGTCAAGTTTTTCCTTCATATCTCAAAAGAAGAACAAGCAGAACGAATAGAGGAGCGACTTACAGAGCCCCACAAGAGGTGGAAATATGATGAAGAAGATAAAAAGGCGGCAAAAAAATGGAATGATTATAAAAAGGTATATAATCGGATCATTTCAGACTGCACCCATGTTCTTTGGAGCATCATCCCTGCAGATAAACGATGGTATAGAAACTACAAGGTTGCAAAAACCATGGTCGAATATCTCGAAAAATTAAATTTAAAATACCCTCAATCAAAATAAAATACAACTATAATGGAAAAGCATTCACATCAACAAATGAATCACAATAGGGAAGATCATTCTAAAATGAACCATGGTAATGATCACAGTTCTAATCCTTCTCACGGACACATGGGACATGATCATCACAAAATGATGGTAGAGGATTTTAAGAAACGCTTCTGGATATCTACTGTCATTACCATTCCGATCTTGTTTTTTTCGCCAATGATCCAAGGATTTTTTGGTTATGATTTTTTACTTCCCGGCAATCCATATATACTTTTTGCACTTTCCACCTTCGTTTACTTCTGGGGGGGATGGCCTTTCCTAAAAGGATTTTACACTGAAATAAAGTCAAAAGGGCCCGGTATGATGACACTCATATCCATGGCAATTAGTGTTGCCTACTTCTATAGTTCTGCTACTGTTTTTGGCTTAGATGGAGAAGATTTTTTCTGGGAATTAAGTACCCTTATTGTAATTATGTTATTGGGTCATTGGTTAGAGATGAAATCGGTATTAGGTGCTTCAAAAGCTCTTCAATTATTGGTAAGTATGTTGCCCTCAGAAGCTCATCGGATTAAAGGGGAAAATATAGAGGAAGTGAAGTTAGAGGACCTGCTTAAAAATGATCTTATACTAATTAAACCTGGAGAAAAAGTTCCTGCAGATGGAATTATTTCAGAAGGCTCAAGTTATTTGAATGAGTCAATGCTTACAGGCGAATCTAAACCGGTAAAAAAAGAAATTCACGATAAGGTTATTGGTGGATCTATTAATGGTAATAGTATCTTAAAAGTTAAGGTAGAGCATACCGGACAAGACAGTTACCTAAACAAGGTAATTAAAATGGTAGACGAGGCACAACGGACAAAGTCTAAGATGCAAAACCTTTCTGATCGTGCAGCCAAATGGCTAACCTACATTGCTCTTGCTATAGGTTTCGGCACACTTGCTGTTTGGTTGATCCTTGGTTTTCCTTTTGTTTATGCCCTAGAGCGAATGGTAACTGTTATGGTTATCGCTTGTCCTCACGCATTAGGGCTTGCCATTCCTTTGGTTGTAGCAATCTCAACTGCAGTATCGGCTCAAAATGGTTTGTTAATTAGGAATAGAACAGCTTTTGAAGAGTCTCGTAAAATCTCCGTCTTGTTATTTGACAAAACGGGTACGTTAACAAAAGGCGATTTTGGAGTTACACGAATTGAATCGATAAATGAAAAATATAGTTCTGAAGAGATTTTAAGACTAGCAAGTTCATTGGAGCAAAGCTCTGAACATCCAATTGCTGTGGGAATTGTAAAAAAAGTAAAAGAGAATAATATCAATATTCCTAAGCTTGAAAATTTCAATGCCATTACAGGTAAAGGAGTAGAAGCTGATGTAGAAGGGAAAAAAATAAAGGTAGTTAGTCCCGGCTTTTTGAGAGATGAAAAAATAACTATTCCAAAAGATGCCTATAGCGATGCTGCTGAAACAGTTGTATTTGTTTTGGTAGATGGTGCACTGGCAGGTTATATTGCCTTGGCTGATGAAATTAGACCTGAATCTGCAGCCGCAATTAAGGTATTTAAAAAGAATAATATAAAAGTATTAATGGCCACAGGTGATAATGAAAAAACTGCAAAAGCAGTAAGTGACAAACTTGGGTTAGATGGCTATTTTGCTGAGGTATTACCGCATCAAAAAGTAGAGATTGTGCAAAAACTTCAAAGCGAAAATGAATTTGTAGCCATGACAGGAGATGGAGTAAATGATGCACCAGCTTTAGCACAAGCAAATGTGGGTATTGCTGTTGGGTCAGGCACTGATGTTGCGGCTGAAACTGCTGATATTATCTTGGTAAATAGCAATCCACAAGATATTGCCAACTTGATTCTATTCGGAAAAGCAACTTATCGAAAAATGATTCAAAACCTCGTTTGGGCTACTGGCTACAATGTAATTGCTATTCCATTAGCTGCAGGAGTTTTCTATTCATCAGGCTTTGTATTAGGACCTGCAATTGGGGCAGTATTTATGAGTTTAAGTACGATTGTTGTAGCTATAAATGCACAATTGTTGAAAAAGCAAATTAAAAATTAGAAATCTTATTAAATTTAAATATTATGAAAAAACCAATTTTAAAAATGACAACTGTTGCAGCTTTTTTATTTGCAACTTCAATAACATTCACTTCCTGTGGTGGAGAAAAACAACATCAAGAGGTAAGCCATGAACATGCTGCAGGCGAAGAGCATAAACAGATGGGAAATGAAGGGGAGCACGACCACGATGAAATGAATCATGAAGCCACTAATGAGATGACACATGCTTGTTCGATGCATCCTGACATAAAAGGACATAAGGGCGACAAATGCTCTAAATGTGATATGTCACTTGAGGTAATTTCAGTAGAATAAACTTGAAGTGAATGAGAAATTTACATAAGCTAAGTCCTCTAATTATAAAACTATTTATAAAAGAGGCTTTCTTTTTTAATATAGAGATTTTGGTGTATCAATTACATTAGTGTTAACTCTGTATATCAATTATTGATGTAAATGAAAAAGTTGCATCTTAAAATACTTTACCTATTGTTTTTTCTCAGACTCTCCTTTGTATTGGGCATGACTATGAAAAAGACGATAGTATAAAACAAGAGACTTCAGAATCTTAAATTCATAAAACATGTTCAAAAGATACCTCAACCTAGTTAGTTTTATAGTGTTTATACCGCTCTTTATTTTTGCGCAGAATGACACTACAACACACCGATTAACCATTAAAAAAGAATTGGTTAACAAAACGGGAAAACCGACAATCGGAATGACCGTTAATGGAACTACTCCCGGCTCAACACTAGAATTTACAGAAGGCGATTATGCCGTGATTTATGTGACCAATGAAATGGATGTGGAAACATCTGTACACTGGCATGGGTTGATTTTACCCAATTTTCAAGATGGAGTTCCATATTTAACTACTCCCCCAATTTTACCTGGTGCAACTTTTAAATATGAATTTCCAATCAAACAAGCAGGTACTTATTGGTACCATTCACACACCATGCTTCAAGAGCAAAGTGGTGTTTTTGGTTCGTTTGTAATCCAACCCAAACAAAAAAGAAATGACTACAATAAAGAATTAGTAGTTGTGCTTTCTGACTGGACCAACCAAAAGCCAATGAATGTACTTCGAAATTTAAAACGAGGAAATGAATGGTACGGAATGAAAAAAGGAACGTCTACTCCACTAGGAATGGTTATAAAAAGAGGTGCTTTGGGAGCTCAACTTAACTTTTGGAAACAGCGTATGGAAGGAGCGGATATAGCCGATATTTATTACCCAGCCTTTTTGAGCAATGGAGAACAAATCAACTCAAACTCTGACTATAAAAGTGGTGAAAAAGTAAGAATGCGAATCATTAACGGTTCAGCTTCTTCACAATTTTGGATGACTTTTGGTGGAAACGATCCAACTATTATTTCTGCTGATGGACTGGATGTAGTTCCTGTGAAACACAATAAAACCTTTATAGCTATTGCTGAAACCTATGATTTTATTATTGAAATCCCAGAAGGCAAAACAATTGAAATGCGGGCAATGGCGCAAGATGGCTCAGGACATAGCTTGACTTATATTGGAAATGGTATAGATACTTTAAAAGCTGAAATATTGCCACCTCCCGATAAAATCATGATGATGCAAAAAATGGCTCAAATGGATATGCGCATGGGTGCTCCTGCTATGAAGTTTATGCCCACCATAGAAAAGCCAAAAGAAATGATGGACAATTGGGGCATGCAAATGCAGAAAATGAATGGAGAAATGAAAGGCATGGATCATTCAAAAATGAATAATGGTGATAAAAAGGAAAAACATAATCATCATAAAATAAAGAATATGAAATTCGACACGTCTATGAAAGTGGGCGGTACGGAAATGACTGCTGATACTTTAATGAAGATGAACGATAAAATGCAAATGCCTGCATTGACACCTTCACCAAGCTCAGCAGAGTCCGAAGCTAAAATCGATGGCAAAATTGAAATGAATGCAATGAACATGTATTCTGAGTACAACTACAACTACCTAAAATCTCCTGAGAAAACCAATTTCAACAAAAATAAACCACGAAAAGAAGTGCTTTTAAATTTAACTGGAAATATGTGGCGATACATCTGGAGCATGAATGGGGTTCCGCTTTCTAAAGCAGATAAAATTAAAATTGAGCAGGGTGAAATTGTTAGAATTACATTAAACAATCTAACAATGATGCATCATCCTATGCATTTACATGGTCACTTCTTTAGAGTGATAAATGAAAATGGAGACTATTCTCCCTTAAAACATACTGTTAATGTGGCACCAATGGAAAAGGTGGTTATTGAGTTCGATGCAGTAGAAGATTCGGACTGGTTTTTTCACTGTCATGTTTTATACCATATGATGGCTGGTATGGCTAGAATTTATAGTTATGACACTATTCGCGATCCAAGAATGAAACCTTATCCATTAAAAAAAGTAACGAATGAAGGTAATCATTTTTATTCGTGGGGAACACTGGAAGCAGCTACACACCTGACTGAATTAAATTTAGTTTCTTCCAACACTTATAATCAGATTAACTTGACAGGTGAATATGGTTGGAATGAAAACTTTGAATTTGAATTGTCCTACGAACGCTACCTATACGATTATTTTAGAGTTTTTATAGGATTAAATGCGGAGAATAAATTTGAAAAGAATAATGAGCAAGCAAATACCACAGCAGTAGCTGGAATTCGATTTTTAACACCCTACTTATTTAACCTCGATGTTAGAATTGATAATGAACTAAGACCTGAATTTAGGTTAAGTCGAGAAATTCTTATTTTTCCTCGAACAGCCATATTTGGAAATTATGAATATCAGGCCGATTTTGGATGGGTGAATAATTTGAAAAACGAAGATGGAACAGTCGCAAACTTAACTGATGAAATAACATGGTCTGCAGGAGTTGAATATTTTTTATCAAGAAATTTCTCTCTTATGGGTAGCTATGATAGTCGTTTCGGAGCAGGTGGTGGATTATCTGTTAGATTTTAAGGTTTAAAACCCATTTCTTAGACAAGAAATAATTATCAATAGTGATGTTACATTAAAAAAATGTTAAATTTGATAATAATGAAAATCATCCTCTCAATATTCTTAATGCTCCAAATTATTTTAAGCTCTACGAGTTTGAAAGTAAGTATGCATTATTGTTTAGGTGAATTGTCAGATATTGCTGTATTTAGTGAGGCCGAAGTTTGCAACTTTGAAAAGTATTTTGGGACTCCAAAAAAAGAAGGATTCAATTTAAAAAACAAATCCTGTTGTGGTAGTAATCAAGTTTTGATAAACGGTCAAAACCCTGAAACTACAATAAAGCAAGAAAAAGTAGAATTAGCAGCATCAGTTATTCGGATTGAAACTTCAACTCAATCAAACCTTATTTCTGATCTTCAATCAATAACACATTCTCATAAAGATCCATTTTTGATTGAACCTCCAATATTTCTCAGAGTTCAGTCTTTTCGATTATAGCTTTTTTTGATTTCAGACAACTAAAATTGTCAATCTAAAAATACAACATAACCACATAAAAATATAAAAATGAAAAAGATACAACTACTTTTAGCATTTGCGATTATCGCAATAACAATACAAGCTCAGCAAAATATTTACCTACAGATTAACCATAAATTAGGGAGTTCAAATTTTGCTTATAATCAAACAGCAACTAATAATATTTCCAACTCGTTTAATCTTCAACGATTAGAATATTACATCTCTGAAATTACTTTGAAATATGATGGTGGACAAGACACAACGTTAAATACCTATATATTAGTTGATGCAGGAACTACTACTAATGTTTTATTGGGTTCATTTAATATAACCACTTTAGAGAGTATTTCTTTCGGAACAGGAGTAGATGCAGCAGTAAACAATGGTGATCCGGACCAATGGCCAATGAGTCACGCACTAGCACCAAAATCGCCATCAATGCATTGGGGATGGGCAGCAGGTTACCGATTTGCAGCCTTTGAAGGAATGACTGGCGCAAGCATGACCACTGGATGGCAAATTCATGCGTTGGGAAACAGAAACTACAACACTCAAGTTATTTCAACTCCAGGATTTACTTCTGGAACTAGCACAACCATTGAGTTAAATGCAGATTATACTCAAGCCATGAACGGCATTACCATTAATGGAAATTTATTCAATCATGGTGAAACTGGTGAAGCAGCTATGCTATTGAATAGTTTCAATACAAGTGTTTTTTCTGCAAGAGCGGTTGGAATTAATGAAAATAAACTAACGAAGTTCAGTATTTCTCCAAATCCAAGTGCTCAAGATGTCGTATTGCAATTTGAAGACAACCAAAATGGAAATCAATTAATAGTAACTTCTATTAATGGTCAGGTTATCAGTCAAGAGACTATTACTTCAGGCAATCAAGTAACTGTGTCAATTGAAAGTAAAGGCACTTATTTAGTAAACATCTACAAAGAAGGAAACCTTATTGGATCTGAGAAAGTAATCATACAGTAATTATGGAAAAATCAACCCTCACAAAAGGTTTCCTTTTTTTATGTTTCGGTTTATTCTTGCTTCAAAGTTGTCAAAAAGATGATGATGAAGTGAAGGATGTTGCCGTTGTGTATGATGGCACACCTTATCAAATCAAAACAGGCAATTTCGAACAGCCTGTTATTTCGAGTGATAATAAATTAACCGTTCAAGGCGTAAAATTGGGACGAATGCTTTTTTATGAAAAGAAGCTTTCAGCCAATCAAACACAGTCCTGTGCAAGTTGTCACCGACAAGAACATGCATTTACAGATACTGCAAGATTTTCAGAAGGAATTAGAAACTTGAATGGAATGCGAAATGCAATGGCCGTTTTTAATATGGCTTGGAACAACAACGAGTTCTTCTGGGATGGTCGTGCTCATTTATTGAGACACCAATCATTGTTGCCCATTCAAGATCCATTAGAAATGGATGAAACCTTACCGAATGTGGTTAATAAATTGAAGGGCGACGAAGTGTATCGCCAACAATTCACTCGTGCATTCGGAAACGATGAAATTAACCCTGAAAAGATTTCATTGGCCTTAGAGCAATTCATGAATTCCATCGTATCTGTGAATAGTAAATATGACAAATATAAAAATGGAACCGCTCAATTAGACAGCGTGGAGGAGCGAGGAAGGTATTTGTTCTTCGCAGAATTTAATCCAGGTTTTCCAAATCTTTCAGGAGCAGATTGCGCGCACTGTCACACCACTCTAAATTTTGAAAACGACAAATATTTGAACAATGCGTTGGATAGTGATGCTGATATGACAGACGATGGACGGATGAAAGTAACGAACGATCCCAATGACAAGGGGAAATTTAAAGTCACCTCATTGCGGAACATTGAATTAACTGCACCTTTTATGCACGACGGTCGTTTTAAAACGCTGGAAGAAGTGGTAGAACATTACAATTCAGGAATGAAGAATTCTTCGACTATCGATCCGGCATTGATTTATCCATTGAACAGTGGTGGACTTCAATTGTCTGCAGATGATAAAAAAGCATTGATTGCTTTTCTGAAGACATTAACGGATGATGATTTAATGACGGATTCAGAATACTCAAACCCATTTTAAATTGAATAATAAAATTCATCCATAAACATAGATACGACTTTTGATAAGGCCAATAGTCGTATCTATGTTTATGGATTTCGTATTTTAGTTGTAAGAAATATTATTAATCAACTGTACTTCTATTCTCAACTATTAATAAAATATTCGTTCAGAAAATTTGATATATTGTAAGTTCAAGTGATAAATGCAACACGAATAATTTAAACCGTTGCGGGACGTCCCGCAACGGTTTAGGACTAATTATTAAATTCGTGTTACTATGCAAAAATTTAAACAGCTTAGCCTAGCTCAAAGGTATCAAATAGAAATATTACTACAAACAGGTTTATCTCAAACAGAAATCTCAAAGCAAATAGGAGTTCACAAGAGTACTATTTGTAGAGAGCTTAACCGAAGTATTCCTAAACGAGGAAGAGGTTCAGGAGCCTATTCCGCTGCAAATGCGCAGAGGAAAACAAGCATTAGGCATAAGTTCAAACCTAAGTACACTAGCTTCACCGAAGAGCTTAAAGAAAGTGCGCGCCAATTACTTATTACAGAAAAGTATAGTCCTGAATTTATTTCGGCTCACTGGGGAAAGTTAGGAATTAAAGGTGTTAGCCATGAAACTATTTATCTATGGATTTGGAACGCTAAACAAAGCAAACATAAAAAGTATGTAGGAGACCAAATGCTTTATAGAGAATTGAGACATGGAAGAAGACGTAGGAAAAGAGGTAATTATAAAGCTAGTAGAGGAACGATAAAAGATAGAATCCCAATAGAAGAGAGACCAGCAGCAGTAAGTAAAAGAGAGCGAATTGGGGATATAGAAGTGGACTTAATGATAGGTAAAGATCATAAATCTGCATTGCTTGTATTAACCGACAGAGCTACTCTTTTGACAGCTTTAGAGAAAATAGACAGTAAAGATGCTAAAGTGGTCTCACAAGCAATCATTAAAAGGCTATCTAGAGTAAATCCATCCTGGATCAAAACGTTGACTTACGACAACGGATTAGAGTTTGCTTTTCATAAAGAAGTTGCCGAAATGTCCAAAGCTAAATCGTACTTTACAAGACCATACACCTCGCAGGATAAAGGAACTGTTGAAAATAGAATTGGTGTTGTTAGAAGATTCCTCCCTAAGAAAACAGACTTAAGAATGATAAGTGATAATTACATCAAAACAATAGAACGATCAATCAATAATAGACCAGTTAGGAAGTTTGGTTATCTTAGCCCTATTGAAGTATTAAAAAATAGATGTGTTGCATTTATGAGTTGAACACAGCTATACTTTATAAAAAATAATAAGAGTAAAAATCCATCAAAGATAGTATCTCAGTTAATTTTTAATTCTGATCGTACATGTTGTTTATGTAAAAAAATGGGAAGCCTACACCTTAATTAAACCTAGGAAGAATAGGAATGAGAATATTACTAAATAGATGTGTTGCATTTATGGGTTTAACTTAGCACAACTCATAAAGTTGCTTTTTATAAGATATGCAGAACCAAAAGTCTCAAAGCCTAGAATTGAGCATATTGATTTCGATGATGAACTGGAATAAGTGCCGTTTTAACATATTCTTTGTTTAAAATAATATCTAAAATTCCTTAAAAAAATACATTAAAATCTGACCTTTATACTGAAAATACAAATCACATCATTTTTTTAACGAATTACTTTCAGCCATGTGGGACAAATTTCAAAATTCAGCTCTAGAACGTTTAACGGGGATTCCTTATATTGATAAGCTGATGAAAAATAATCCAATGGCAAAATTAGCCTCAAATCCAATTTTTGAATTGTCTTCTCAACAAAGTAAAATCTTTGAAGCAGTTTCACCATTTCATAACCTAGTAGATAATAAACTAACAACTCAGTTTGAAGCCCTTAAAATAAATGGTCGGGCTAAGAGTTTATTAGATAGTATTTCGGCTTTTGACAACGCAAGTATTTTTCCTGCAAATTACATTGATACACCTATTATCAATCATTTTAAAGAACTTGATAAGATGCGGGAATTAGTCAATCCAAGTTGGGTAAAATCTTACGGTTTTTTAAAAACCATTAACGAATCGTTAAGTTTAATTCCAAAGCTGAATCCTTTATGGACTGAAATAGCTGCGTTTCAAAAGACAAATAACAAGCTATTGGATGCCCTCAGAGATTCTGCTAACATTGGATTGCATCATCTGTCAGTATCCAAGAATACTTCATTTGATGAACTAATCAATTCCGTAAAGTCCACATTAGACCAATTCAAGCATCAACAAGAATTTGAGGCTGACGGAGAGGTATTAAACAATATTGAAACCTTAATTGAAGATTTAAAGGGAATTGATACCGAAAATCTTGAAAATAAAATAGTCAATAAAGTATTGAGTGGCGTTAAAACGATACTCGAACAAAGCGCTAAGAGTGATAAAGTATTTGCTTTAAGGCTTTTTGTTCTTAGTTTGATATTTACTGTACTCATTCCAATTATTCAAGCAAATTGGGATTCAATTATTGATTCTATATACCCTAAAGAGCAAATAGAACAAATCGAATCCAAAGTAGAGAAAAGAAAGTTGTATCTACTCCCAAAAGGGAGCTATTTGAGAACAAAGCCTGACAGTTGTGATGATAGTAACAAATTGACATTGGTTGAAAGTGGCACTTTGTTAATCAAAGTAGGAGAAGTTCCTTATTGGAATTATGTTGTTGATATAACAACGCATCAATCGGGTTGGATCAGCAAGCGTTTGCTCATTGATTTGAATTAATGATTCTACATTGCGGTGAATGAAAACAATCCAAACACATTTATCAGTCCTAATGATCTCTTTTTTCCTCGGCTCGACCCTAAACAACCTAAAAAAGAAACACTACCAATACTTTTGTTAGAATTAAGCAGGATTTCTTTTTCTGTTGATATCTATTATTATTGTGATGGCAATTACTCAATATTGACCGTAATTTTTATACTTGGTTTACTAAGAAATTACAATCTCAAATGCACTTTAAACAATGTAATAGAAAGACTCAATTAACCTTACCTCAATTTCAATTTTAGTTGCATTAATTCCTTTACATCATTAGCATGAGATAAATTCGGTTTAATGAGCAATGCTTTCTCAATGTCATTAATTAATTCTCCTAAAATATATTCTGAATAAGGTTGCTGCGTAATTAATGTAATAGCACTCACATATGTTTCCATCCCCTCTGATTCTCTTTCTAGCATGAGCTGAGCTAGGCCTTTATTGGCAAGAACCCAACCTAATTCATATTCTGCAGTTGCCTTGTCGCAGAATTCAATGCATTTTTCAAATTCTCCTTGTTCAAATTGCTTCCATCCTAAGCCTGCATACAACTCTGCTCTTTGCTGGTCTTCAGACTTTTCTAACTCTTTGGCAAGAATAGCAACAACTTCAATACTAATGTTAACACCATCATTCATACTAGGATTTTTCAATCCTAAATAAATAGTACCTGATGTAACATCATCTACCTCGACAATAGCTTGTCGAGTATTCTTAGTAGTTCCTTCCATAGTGTAATAAAAAGTACCACCATCATTATCTACTTTTTCTATGAAGGCGTCAATATTTGCCCGATCACACAAATAAACATCTATAGACGCTGAACCCGCAGGAACCTCTACGCCTGACATATTAATTGAAGTTGAACCAATTGGACCTGCTACCATCATTGAAGAAAGCTGTATAGCTAAATTCAAATTTTGAGTTCCACTTTCTCCTCGTTCTGTAGAAAAACTATAATACCATTTAACTGTATTTTGAGGTAAGTCTACTTTAATATATGTTCTTGACTTTCCTCCAAAAGAAGCCCTAAGCCCACCATTTAGATAAATACCTCGAGGCTTAATAAGCTGAATAGCTTCATTTTGATAGTCTTGAGCGAAACTTACTTTGAATATTAAAAGTATAATTAACGTAAGGATGTAGTTCAAATTCATAGCTGTTAAATATATATAAAAAATCATATTAACTGAAAAGAAGTTTAATTATTAATGCAATCTAATTAGATTTAATTTAGTGTGTTTTCTGCTACTTTTTCCAATTTCGCTCATTTTTTTCATTAAACGAACTAAGTTTTAAAACTATTATTTGATCAAATAACTGTTCCTATAGTTCAATCATATTTCTGAAATCAAAAAACACTTTTTGTTTTGTAGATTTTTCAGTTTGAATTTAGATTGAAACGTCATTTATTGAAACTTTTTCATCACTATTCAAACAGTATTGGAAAGAAAATCAAGATAAAAAACTATTTATTTTAATTAACTTTTGAACAAATTTAGACCAAAGATACTCCCGGACCCCTCGTTCCCAACACATTTCAATCTGCCCCCCCGTTCTAACCGTTTCTCCCGTGTTACCTGTATATACTCCTTAGTACATTCTACACCCTACACAACAACTTTATATCCCTCGGTACTTTGTATTGTCAATTTAATACAAACAAAAATGAAGATTCATGAGCAGTGTTATTAGTGTTCGCCAATTGTGTAACCGAAGTACCAACCTACATCTTTGTGGCTATAGTGAGGAGGTTTTAGATGATCTCATTCAGGATGGTGATTTGCAGGGAAATTATAGTGCGAAACTAGGTGAACTAGTGGTTGACAAGAATTCACTCATGGATTTTTGCCTTCAGAAAAGAAAAGTTGGTTTGATGAAGAGAATGATGACGAAGGGAAGAAAATCGACTTAATTGATTATGAAGGCTTGCTTTGACAGATTCTATTATTAAATGATGTGAATTGTGAAGTTGGAAAGTGAATGAGAATTTGCATTGTTAAATGAAAGAATTTGGAACGTTTGGGTCGGGTAACCCGAACGTTCCGCTCAAAGTTAAAAATAAAAAAAATGAAGAAAGGAAAAGAGAGTATATCAATTGAACTCGATAATAGATTGTTAGCTATTTGCGAAAAATATGGAATTAAACCGCAGAAGCTTTTCAAGCAATTACAAAAAGACATTCTTGGAGATAAAAAGCTAGAGACCCATTATCAGCAAATTTTGGCTGAATTATACCTCACAGAATTCATTTCAGGAAAAGTAAATGTTGAACGATCTTCTGTAGAAAGTGTGTTGAATATTATCAAAAGTCATCAATCACATCAAAGTCAAAAACAACAACTACCCGAGGGGATTTCAAAGCTAACCCGCAAAATTCTAAATGAATGTGATTATCGTAAAAATCACACTAAAAATTAATCACATGTTAGATAATTATTCAGAAATGATTGAAGGCTTAATAGCAGCCTTTATTAAAATTCAAGCAGAACTTCTTCAAGCAAATGAAATAGACATTCGTTTGATTCTTAAAACACAAAATGGTGTTTTAAGACCACTACTCTATCACAAAGAGAAGTTTGTACGAAAAGTTGAAATCAAAGAAATTGTAGCATTAATGAGTTAAGGTATGAAAGCGGAAGAAGTTAAAAAGCAAGTCATGAGTCATTATTCTGATCTAAAAAATGATACAAGTTTAGAGTGTAAATACCCTGAACTTGATAAAGGAGATGGAAAAAAGCATGTACTATTTGTGCAATGCCTTTTGGAACGAATCGGTTTCTATCGTACCTACCTACCCTATTTAATGTTAAATGATTCAGACACCCATTCAGCTATCATTACTTCCATCCAAAAAAGAGATTTCAATAAAAGCTTTGCTGATTATGAAGTTTTCCTTTCTATGGAGTTGATCGCTTGGGCGGATTATATTGTTTTTCCTGCACTATTATTCGATTGCAAAAAGATATTCAGTTCTATACTTGAAATTAATCCCAATATAAAGTTTGTAATAGATATCGATGCCACAAATTACGGAGTCAAGAATAACGAAGATAGTACCAGACAAATCGAAGACCAATTATTAGACAACATAAAAATAACCAATACAGTTACTTTTAGTTCATCACAACTAAGAGAGAAAATCCAGGGACAATTTGAATCTAAATATGGATGCCAAAACAAACACTTTACTTGCTTACCCACTTTTCTAGTTTCAAGTTATTTGAAACGCAGACCTGATGATATTCTGGAAAGTAGCAGTTCAATAAAAGTTGGCCTAAAAGAAGGTAATTTTTATCAAGAAACGATTGATGCAATTGCCAAAGTAGCTAAACAAGAAGAGAAGGAAGTAAAGGTATTTGTATACGGACAAAATAAGGATGAACTTAAATTCCCTGAATCCATTGAGGTGGAATTTATAAAGCCGGTAAAATTTCTAGATTATTTCATTACCATAGAAAAGTTGAATCTTGATTTCATGGTTTTACTCGGATTTAATTCCAAATCTGAGCAGGCGGAAGCAATATTCCAATATGGTGAATTGGCACTATTATCAATCCCGATTTTATGCAATAGCACTAACCAAGCTAGGCGATTCATTAAACCAAATATAAATGGCTTTGTGATTACTAAGTTAGAGACTTTAGAATATCACCTTCAGGTACTACTTAAAAGTAGAAACCTTGCTAAGAAGGCAGGTAAGGCTGCACAGGGCATGGCTTTAAAACATCTTAGTTGGAATCCTGAAAGGGCTTCTCAACTAATCAATATATACAAATAGGATATCCATTCTTTGTGTAATAAGCATTGTTTAAATACGTGCCGCTTTTACATTAATAGACGTGACTTTTCAAATTAAAATTTCTACAAAGATAGTTTAGATACTTTCTCACTGAATTAATTAGGAATTAGTTAGATCAAAATCTGTACATCTGAAGCAGAGTCCATTCTCCAAAAAAAACAATAGTTATGTTTCAACCAAGTAAAGCATTCAATTTAAAGGTAATTCCTAAAAATATTAATGGGAAATGTGAAGTTCAATTCAATGAATTTCCGGATGATTTAACCCTGTACATTTTTAATGCCATGGGGTTCACCAAGCCTAAGAACTCTTTGGTTTTCGTTGCAGATGAAACAAACCAACCTAAATATGAAGCATTTGCGTATTTAATGCAGGGACATTTAAAAGTTGGTGAGTATCCAATTGATATCGCTTATGAGCCTAAATTTATTCCCGATGAATTCAGTTTGGCAGGAATGAATTTTTCCATTTTTAGTGTCCGCTATATTGATCCCAAAGGAGAAACAGCGATTGATACTAAAGTTTGTTTTGAAACCTTAGATCCAAGAAAGAAAGGCATCGCTCATGTCTATGGAATTACAAAATATGGGGAACAGTTTTTATCCGCTTCTTTAGCATCTCGTCCTAAAAAAACTGATGGCAATAAATTGTTTTATTCGGATAATTTCATTGCCTCCTTTCCCTTTCCATTTGGAAATGGCTTGAATACAACTACTGTCGAAAAAACTACCAAAAGTGGCATTTCTAGCAAACTAGTTTCTGCACAAGCTAAAGAGTCACAAAAAATACCTGCTGAGAATTTAGAAATTAAAGAGATAGGTTCCGAGAAATTGGAAAAGCCAAAAAAATCAATAGCTCAAAATAGTAATACACAAATAAGTGTTTTCAAAAATAGTGATGTAAATAAAAGTGTTACACAAAAAATTGTAGAAAATAATAAAGTTGAGTCAAAGAGTTCTTATCCGACAGACTTAAAAAGTACAGATCAATTAAATTCCTCAAATAGCGTAGTACTTAGTAATTCCTCTCAAATAAGTGCTACACAAAAAATTGTCACAGAAAAAAGTGGAGAAAAAAAAGGGACAATACAAATTGAAAAGACAGTTGCTATTGCAGAGCAACAAAGAGATCACTATAAAATTCTAACCAAATTATTACCTAATCTGATTGAACACATAGATCGAGGTGTTCGATTTTCAGAATCACTATCATCTGGTTCTAGATTCAGTCGAATTGTTTTTAAAGTTACTTCAGAATCAATTGACAATATAATTGACCTTGCTCTTGATTTATACCCTAAAGATTCTAAAAAGGGAAATATTGTAACCATATTATTAAGACTAAATCAACACCAAAAAGAGTGCATTCTAATTGATAGTGATTTAAAAAATAAGGATAATGAAATAATACCACATTCAGAATTTAATCCAGTTGATTTTGAGTCTATCATTGAAGAATTATTAGGTGATGGCCACCTATTTGAACTCTATGAAGAGGAAGTACAGGAGATAGTAAAAGGAGCTAATGAAAAGCATGTAAATAAGCAGGAGAATAACCTAAACTATTCTCCTTTAGAAAAAATTCTATTAACAAATGAAACATCAACTCAATTCTTGTCGTGGGAAGCAGCAAATAAATGGCTAGCGAACCAAGTAAAAGATCCTAATAAGCAACATAGGATTTATTATAGTATCAAATGGCAAAATGGAGATGAGTTAGTTGCCTATTTTGAACTCTTTACTAAAGAATTTCATCCACAATTTGAAACTGAACTATTACAAAAAGTAGTGATTATACATCTACTCAAAAATCACTACAAGCAGGAGAATCGGTTTGTAGATTCGGTAAACAAGAAATCTACTAGAAAAGTAGGGTTTTATCTAGCACTAATTGACAGAGTAGATCTTGGGAACTCACAACAAAAACTAATTAAAGAATACCAACCTAAAATTCCTGCAACATCGGTTGAAGTAATCACTAAAATTATTACAACTGAAAATAAATATGAATCAAATAGAAAGTTTGATTTGGCTAATGACTTTTTACAGGTTTTGAAATTGAATAGTGATCCAAATGAGCTGATAGAATTACATGCTGAGTGGAGAGATGAAACTAAATTTTCTACTTCTATTAAGCTAAAATCTATCCCAACAAATCCTGGCAGTGTCTTTTGGAAGACTCTCCTAAAAAGCAAAACAGAAATTAAAGTAATTGATAAATATCAAGTGAGTGATGATGACCCATTACTTTTTGACTCTGAGATTTCTTTTGAAACGCCTGCATATTATTACCAATCACTAGAAAATGCGTATTGGTTTGAAACTGACAAAGACTATGATAAAAAGATTTATTTCTCTAAGTATTTGTATCATCAGGATTTTTTAAAAGGAGCCATTCAGATGTATTTGAATAGTCTAACTGATGAAGAGGAAAATGACATTATTGAATTAGCAAGTAAGAATCCACGACAAAAAAAGGTACTTCAATTTATACTGGACTATAAAAAACTTGAGATAGAAGACTCAAACCTACAATTGGCTCAAATTAATGAACTCATTGAAGAAGCTGTAAAAGGGAATATTGAAAATGCTAAAACAGTACTTTATGGCATCCTTTTAAGATTGCAAAATGATGGAATAATAGTCAGTCTTCCCAAGGTAAGAGTCCAACAGAATAAGAAAATAGCTTCTCTACATAAAGAGAGCAAGCGAATTCAGCTTAATCGAGAAATTGAGTCTTTGTTAAAAGTGAAGAAAAATGACCGACTAAAATACTCCCTAGAAGAAATTGAATTACTTAAAAAGTACAGCGGATATGGAGGGTCTAAATTAAGTGAGGTCAATAAAGGGTTACTTTATGAATACTACACACCTGATGAGGTTGTAAAATATATGTGGGGATTTGCAATCAAGCATGGTTATAAATCTGGAGCCATTATGGAGCCTTCTTGTGGAGTTGGAAAGTTTATATCATATGCCCCAAAGAAAAGCCGAATTGAAGGGTATGAAATAAATAGTTTTTCCGCTCAAATTGCTACACTTCTCTATCCAAACGCCACCATTCATAATAAGTCTTTTGAAAGCTTATTCTTTAACGGTAACGTTTATTTAAAAGGGCAATTCAGAACAGAACCTTTTGACTTAGTTATCGGAAACCCTCCTTATGGAAGTTTTAGTGGAAAGTATGCCGGAATGGGTGAAAAGAAAAGGACCAAAGCATTTACCTATGACCAATATTTTCTTACAAGAGGGCTCGACCTTTTAAATCCCAACGGATTACTAATAATGGTGATTCCGCAAAGCTTTTTAGATAACACATCCAAGTATAACTCTTTAAAAGAGAGCATTGCTGAGAAAGCCTCATTTATTGAAGCTAGAAGATTACCGCACGGAATATTTCAACACACAGAGGTTGGAACAGATATAGTCGTATTTCGAAAAAAATAAAACATATGAAAAATAGAGCATTAATAGAAGAATTAAAAGCTGCCATCCATGAAGAAATCGGTGAATGTGATCCAATAGTATGGGGAAAGCTTTGCGAAATGAGATCAACCAAACAAGGATACGAGAAAATTGAAGAAATGGTAATTCGGATGGTGGCGAAAGAAGGCATGCCAATAGGTTCTGCATTAGCACTAATTGAGCAAGAATTAGAACATCAATTAAACTAAAAAAAATGGAAAAGGATTTTGGAATACAGTTATTAGAAGGTAAAGATCAAATGCTTTGGAGGGCAGAAATATTGAAGTATACATCAGAGGAAGAATTTAGGGCATTTTATGGTCAAGATGAATATGTTGATACCTCTAAAATTGCAACATTAGAAATGGTTGAGCTAGCAAATACCTATGCAGCGGATATGACCATTGAAAACTCACCCCCTCTTAATGTTGAAGAAATTCGAAAATGGATTAATGTCATTAGGAATAATAAGCCCATTAAGCCATGTGTCCTTATTGTTAGAAATGAGAAGCAGTTTCCAACAGAAGATTTTGTACCAAAAATACATCCCAATTATCTATTCAAAACCCGTGCGGGATATGCACAGATTGCTGCTTGCAACACATTAGGCTTATCACATATTCCGGCCATTGTTTACAGACACACTAAGGTAAGTTCATACTCAATGAACTACGATAACGCTTTACCAATGGCTGATTTAATAGGGATTGATTTCGGGAAATTATATCAGAATGTTCACGAAGAACATGAAATTGAAAATAAAAACAATTCTTATAATAGAAACCTTTTAAGTGGTGGTGATTACTTTAATGAAAATAAAGAATTTGTATTAGGAACTCCTTATCAATCAACAAATGCTTTCGGAGAGATTGTAACCAAAATAAAGGGTGGTTTTGATCTTGTCAATCGTCAAGATGAATTGACATTTCTGAATCCTGTAGAAGATGAGGATGAAGTGACTGAAACCATTATAAAGTCTTCAGTAGATAATTTACTAGAAGGAGAAACTGCTGAATCTAACATTAGAAAATCATTAAAAGAATGCAAGGATAGAAAACAAAAAAGCCATAAAGATCAAGATGTAGACTTTGAGCTGACTTCATTTGAGGATATCATGAAGGAATACAATGCAGAAATTTCTGTAGAAGAAATTAAAGCCTGGATTTGGTATAAAAGAGAAAATGATGGCTTAAATGATGCAAGTGTGATACTTAAAGCAAGTAATGGATGGTCCAAATACCTAATAAAAGCATCTGAAGAAGAAAAGCATTTAAAGCTCTGGTTAAAATCAGGAGTCATCTGCTACTATAAGGGGAATTATGTGCCTAGTGTATTGTATTATGCAGAAAACATATACGTTAGAAAGACTGAATTACTAAAGGAGAAAGCAGAAATCATTGAAAAGTTTGGAGTTGATCAATATAAGCTTCAAGAAAAAGGGCTAAGTGAGGCACTGCCAAGAGCATTGAACCTTACTAATCCAAACCTTGATAACAGGCTGGTAATAAAACCAATTGCTGATTTTGCTAGAAATTTTAAGATTTTAGAATTAGCGGATGGAACAAAGTTTAACAATTATTACTCTGCTAGAGATGGTAATAATACAGCAAGTTTAACTTCAGCTTTTGCAACTTGGATGGGACAACAACCAACGGGAATATTTGAAAAGTCTGATAAGTATTCCATTAGTCACAGCTACCTGAATGGTAAATCTCCAAGAGGAAGAAATGCAGCTGAGAAATTAAGAAGCAAACAAAATGCTAAGATGGAAGGTGACCGGTTATTTCAAATCTTTTTGGCAGAAGCTTTAATGAAAGAAGACCAAACCAAAATAGAATATTTATGGAATAGCAAGTTTAATGGATATGCACCCATTAATTATTTTAAAATTCCTATAGGATTTAATTGTAGTTCTACCTTCAAGAATAAACCATTATTTATTCGTCCTGCCCAAAGAGAAGGTTTGGGTTTTATTGCCGCAAATGGTGGAGGATGTATAGCTTACGATGTGGGAGTTGGTAAGACAATGACAGGGATTCTCTCGATTGCACATGCATTAGAAAGCGGGATGTGTCGAAGACCACTTATTGTTGTTCCTAACCAAACCTATAAAAATTGGTTGAATGAATTAAGAGGAGTTATTAATGAAAAAGGTGAAGTTACAGCTTCAGGAATTTTGCCCCAATACCCTGTAAATGACCTTTACAATCTTGGTGAAAAATTTATTCAACCACTTTTAGATGATGATGGTAATGCAACCACTGTTAATGAAAATAGTATTTCAGTAATCACTTATGAGGGGTTAAAACGACTTTCTTTTAATGAGCAAACTTGGGATGAAGTTGGCGGTGATTTTTATAAAATCTTAAATCAAGGGCTAGAATCTCAAAAGCAGGCAACTGTTTTACAAGAAAAAATTGAAGAGCTAATGGGTCGTGGTGTTTCTGAAAGTATCGTAAATATTGAAGACTTAGGTTTTGATTATTTACTCATGGATGAAGCTCACATAATGAAGAAGCTTTTTACACAAGTAAAAGGTGAAATAAGTTCAGATGGAAAAAGAAGTAAAACCGAATATAAAATAACTTCCGGCTCTCCGTCAGCAATTGCATTAAAGGGCTTTATGTTAGCCAATTATATTCAAAGAGCTAACAAGTTTAATAACATCGTTCTCTTGACAGCAACCCCATTTACTAATAGCCCATTAGAAATATTTTCGATGTTAACATTAATTGGATATCACAGATTAAATGAAGCATCACTTGGTAATCTTCAGCAGTTTTTTAATCATTTCATTCAAACTTCAATTGAACTGATTATCAACGCAAAATTGAAGCCTGAGCGAAAAGAAGTGGTGATGGGGTTTAATAACTTGATTGCCTTACAACAACTCATATTTCAATTTATTGATTATAAGAGTGGTGAAGAAGCAAACATTCAACGACCCAATAAATGGGTACTTCCACTCACACACAAAACAGTAAATGATACTGTAATTCCACTTTCTTTAGATGAGCAGATAAGTACAAATCTAAGTCCAACAATGGAGCAGAGTCAGTTAATGGGCGAATTGGAGAGGTATATCACAGGAGAAATTCAGTTTCTAGATTTTTGTAACAATCCAACAGGATTAGAAGAAGAAAATGACAATACAGAAGGAGAAAGCACAGCTTTAGATGAAGGAAGTCTTGCCGCTGATGAAGAAGAAGGAGCGAGAATTTTACGTGGAATTACATTAGGTCGACAAATAGCATTTAGTCCGTATTTATTTTCTTGTCATAGAAACGGAAATGGAACAATTCACTATAAAGATTTTGTAAAAAGCTCTCCTAAATTAATGTATGTCATGGGATGCATTGCTACTGTTAAGGCATACTTTGAAAAGTTAGGAGAACCGATGAGTGGACAAGTAATCTATAGCAATGCTGGTATAGCATACTTTCCATTGATCAAGGAATATTTAACGGCTGAGCTCGGTTTTGATGATTCAGAAGTTGACTTTATCAAAGGGGGAATGTCTGCACGTAAAAAAGAACTGGTAAAAGACAAATTCTTAGATGGCCGAGTCAAAGTGCTTATTGGAAGTCAAACCATTAGAGAAGGTATAAATCTTCAAAATAGAGCAACAGACTTATATAATCTATGGCTAGACTGGAATCCTACAGACTTACACCAATTAGAAGGACGGATTTGGCGTTTTGGAAACAAGTTTGCCAATGTTCGAATTGTCATACCATTAGTGGAAGATTCAGTAGATACTGCAATCTTTCAAAAATTAGAAGAGAAAACAAGTCGAATTAATCAGATTTGGCATCGTAGCGATAGAGAAAACACCCTAAAATTAGAAGATTTTAATCCTGCGGAATTAAAGCGAGGATTGATATCAGATCCACGAAAGATTGCAGAGATGACTTTGTTGGAGCAAAGAGAGGTATTACTTGACGAAATCAAGGGACTAGAAAACCAACGAGATGAGTTAGATGAAATATTAAAGGCCAGGAACCAATATAGAACGCATATTGAGTCCATAGAAAAAGCGGTTGCTGACTATAAACCATTAAAAAAAGACCAAGAGGAACGGAAAGTAGAAACGATTTTCAAAATCTATTCTGACTACCTAGAAGATGACTCAACTCCTTATTTATACGATGGCAAAGATAAATTACTAACAGTACGAAAGTCATATCGACTTATTCAACAGGCTACCGAAAGGGTACTAGAGCCTCGTGGCTTGGACATCAATTTTAGCAAAGAGGAAGTGGTTTCTCAGCTAGAGTTTGAAATTGAAGGAAAGCGAGAGATACTTGAGGCCAAAACAGATGAAGAAGCGGTTCAATTATTAACCGCTGAAATCATTGAAGAGCGAAAAAGAACAGGATTAAAACCAAAAACAATTAATCAACGTGTGACTGAGTTTGCCTCAATAAATTCGACGATTTTAAGTGAAAAAATGATTTATGAAGGCAGTGAAATTTCTCCATCTCAAAAAAGCTCAGAAGAGATGCTTGCTGATATGGAACTATTATTAACTGATATGGAGGAAATGGAAAAACTATTGATAGAAATGGAGGAGTTAAAAGCTGCCTCTTCCATTCAAAATAAGAAAGCAGCTTAATATTTAAATGTGTCGTGATATGTTAGAGAATGATGTAGAAAAGTACCTAAAAAAGCAAGGTATTAAAGGAGAGGATTTGAACGAAGCTGCAACTAGAGCATTTACAATCTATAAAAAGATCAAAGAGATTTATGAAAGAAATCCTAATGATAAAAACATTAAACAGAATGCCGAGAAAAATGGCAAAGATGTTATTGAATTAATCAAATTAGAATTAAGTGATAAAGTCAATTCCAAAGAATTGAGAAAAAAAGCAGCACAAGCTTTTACAGAAAAAAGAAAAGGCAGTTTAAAACAATTGAAAAAATCTGAAGAAGCCGTAAGTGAACTGGAGCAATGCCGGATAAGGCTAAGAGAAGATCGAAAGCAAAAAGTAGCATCCGGTGAATTAAAACCTCCTGTTAAGAAAAGTAGAGTGACAAAAGTTAAAGAGTCATTTATTAGAATCTTAAAGTTAATGCCAAGTGAAGATCAAAAAGTAATTGATCAATCCGAGCAACTACTCCGAAAGTGTGCAACCGAATTATTCAAGATTAATGGAATGAATAAGATTCAAACAATTATCAAAGAGCTTGAAATTGTTGGAGATAAAAAAAGTCCTAAAGTGGATGAGAAAGCCACAAAAGCGGCATAAATATAACCTAGTTGGAACTGTCTGTATTGTTAAAAGTATAGACTTAAAGTGAGAGAGATGAAGCGAGAAAGAAACGAAAGAGAAAAAGAATTTTCATTTGAATTTGAAGAATTTATTGAAATAAATCAAGTCGATATTACTCAGCTGCCTGATTATATCCAAACGATGATTCAAACAATTTCAAAACAAAGAGCAGAAGCAAAAATAAATTGCACCCCACCCCATTATAAGATCGTTAAAAAGAGGTTAAAGCGCTTTGCTGACATTGTTGAAGATTACCTACTTAATCATTTTGATGAAAAGCTGTCAAACAATGAGTTAGAGGAAGAAGATAAAATTATAGAAGTCCCAATCAAGAAAAAAAGTAAAGTTGATGAGATCATTGATTTAGCACAACAATTTGGTCGTAACTACTTACTCTCTTCAGAACTAAAATCAATAGGAGTTGAAATTGACTATTCAAAAAAAGAAATCTTGATTGAAGCATTGAGATTAGAAAGAGAATTAGCAACTGCAAGGTGGTATATAGGAACTAATCCAAAATATAAGGAGGAAGAAGTATGAGTTCAATTGCAGAACAGTTTAATGAACGCTTAGAGGCCTTCGTTGAGAAATACGGTTTATCCCATGCTTCTGAATTATTAAAGAAGTTAACAATTGAGCCATCGAAAAACAACACTCTTACAAAACATCGATTGATGAGTAATTTCCTGCAACTTGAAGCCCTTCAAACTTTTGATATTTCAATGGAGGAGTACAAATCAAATCAATCCAAATTGGCAAAGGAAGCGAGGTGGGCTGTTATTCACTTATTCAGAAATTTTACACAATTATCCTTCAAAAAGATCGGCACTTTAATGAGTATTACTCAAAGGGCTGTTAGGTACGGACATGAAAAGTGCGAAGAACTAATTGATGTACGAAAATTCGAACAATCATTCAATGATCGTCACATTGAACTAGAAGAGAAGATTGTAGCATTTATAGCAAAAATTTAAAACTTGGAGAGATGAAAGAAAAAGATATAAAGGAAGAGGAAGAAACTCCAAAGAAAAAAGCAGGAATCCTACTAATTGGTACAGCAAAAAATGATCTACCAGAATCAGCTAACGCCAATGAGCAAGAAATAGAAGAAGCATTTGGGGAGAACATTGAATACGAGGAAATCTCTGAGATTGAAACTAGCCCAATGAATGAACCGGTAAAAGTAGGTGAAGTTTCAGAAGGGATTCAGAAAGAAGAATTCCTTAGCTCAGAAAACAGCACTCAAACAAAAGAATCAACATCAGAAGAAGATTTACCAGAAGGAATGTTAGAAGACTACATGCATGAATCTGAACCTCCATTAGATGCTCCAGAGCAAATAATCGATGAAGAATTAGAGGAAGACGAGTTGAATAATCACAAAAGCGCTTCATCCTCAGCATTTGATAATGCCAATCATCATGCTGGAATTGCAGCCGACAGTTTCATCGGTATCGCGAATCAAGTCTTAGAAATCGGTGGTGGGTTCTATATTAAAATAAAAAGGACGAAATCACACATCTATTTCGATGAACTATTAGAGCGAAATAACTCGACAAAGTTTAAGCCCATTGGGGATAAGCTAGATGCCTTAAACTCAAAAAACATCAATAGAATAAAGTTAGATTCAGCCGATATAGCACTATTGAGACCCATTTTAGTTGAAGTTTTAAAAAGCCAGACTAAAAAAATGACACCTGAGCAACAGTTAATTGCAGTAGGAATTTCCATAGCAGTTAAAAAAGCTCAATCTGTAATGGAAATTAAAGCAGAGAACAAATTATTTATCAGACAACTAGAGGAAACAATGGAAAAGTATTGTAAGCAATTTGAACATGATTTAGATCGGCAAGAAGAAATTCTAAGAGAAAAAAAGGAGACTAAAGATGCAGACAAAAAAGCCGCTTAACACACCAAATGTAAAAACCATAAATGATAGACAGCCAATGTTAATGGTAGTTTGTGGGGAAACTGGTGTTGGAAAAACCTACCGTACTGTTCAAGAAATCAAGAAGTATATAAAAGATAATCTGTCAACTAAAAAAAAAGGCAGAAAGGTTTTGATTTTCGATGTTAATGATGATGACTATACTCGATATATCACTATTGATCCAAATCATGTAAAGGAATTTGAAGAGGTCAGAATAAGAAGAATCCGACCAATTACTAGAACAGGTCGAATGATGACACTTACGCAAAAGCGAGAAATCGTTGAAAAAATTGTGGCAGAATTCACAAATGGGTTAATCGTCCTTGAAGATATTGATAAATTCATGGTGGGTGCAAAAGGTCAAGAGGTAGTTGGAGTCCTTTGTGCTAATAGACACTCCGATCTTGATATACTTATTAGTCATCAATCAATTGCAAAAATTACAACTACTGAGTGGCAAAACATGACTTGGTTAAGACTTCATAAACAAGTCGATGATATTTCTAGATACAGAAATAGAATACCAAATTATTCATTGGTTCGAATAGCAACATTTATTGTAGAAGAGCAATACAACTTAGCTAACGATGCTTTCGAAAAACAGCTAATTGATGAAAAACAGTTTCAAATCAGGAAGAGCTTTTTTGTTTATTTAGACATGAGAAGATTAAAAATTAAAGGATGCAGTAAGGCAGCATTTATAAGAGCTACTAAGAGATTCATTGATCAAGAAGAGACTAAAAAAGTAAAATTATTACTGCAAGAGACAAGTATGGATGATCGTCCAAAATTCAATGACAGAAAGGCAGCAGTATTTCACTTGATTGCACAGAAGATGAGATTTCATCAAACAGATTAAAGTTAATTAAAGAGGAGGATCATAGATGAGGGAGAGATTTAAAAAATGGGGTATTAAGCTTTTTGTTACAAAGTATCTAATCGTAAGAAATGAAATAGTTTTGTGGCAATTGTTTTATGTTAACCGAACTGAAACAAGATTTATATTAGCTTCAAGTGAATTGCTTACAAATGTTAAACTTTTTGATAGATTAATATTCTCCAAGTTATTGAAAAACGGTTATCAATCAAATGCCATTTGGACGTGGCTTCTGATAAAAATATTAATCAACCGAAATGGACATAAATACAAGTATAAAAGAATAAAGGCTATGGAAATAACTCATGTAAATGAGTTGGAAAATTAAATTGGTTAGTCAATAATTATTCTTCTTTCGTCGAGTCGACTATTAACCATATTCAGAACCTTAATAAGCGCTTTTTTTTCATATTCATATGACTTAATTGAATGGTTATACCTCCGTTGAATAAGACCTGCAACAGAGAAGTAATAAAACATCTTGGCAGTCCAATTCCAGTCCGCTGCTGCTTTTGGAAACTCTTCTTGAATTTCTGAAAAAGTTAGATAAATAGTCTCGTATTCATTTTCTCTCATAGAGTCAATTTTTAATTAGAGGAAAAAATTGCTATGAGATTACGACGGTTAAAGCGAAAAAGAAAAACCTAAAAACTAATAGTTAAATGGTGAAAGCAAAATTTGATTTTATCTGAATAAAAAAGAAATGTAACTGTATAAATTCTTAATTAATTCAGAGATAAGTTATTCTAAGTACATAAAATCATTTTCGGGTTCGACATCACTATGGCAATATTTCTTCATTATAAACTAGTAAAACAGTGAAATAGTGTATTTAATGTTGAAAAAAATAAAACTGAATTATAAAAGTATAATAACAAACAATTACTAATTTCTGAAATACAGATAGATAAGAATGAAGGAGAGAAATTATGGAGAATAGAGAGAAAGAAAAGTTCACAACTATATCATTGCAAGCAGTGAAGATAATGCTTGGATATTCCGGTAAAGGATTTAGATCTGTCTTAAGGTGGTGTTTTAATAAAAATATTACTGTTTTTGGTGATGGTAGAAGAAAACGAATATTAGAAAGTGATTGGGAGACGACTCAGCAAATAGATTTGATTAGATCAATTAAGCTTTCGTTTCCAAGAACTTGGACGAAAGAGTTAAAAAAAAGAGGTATTCAACTAATTCAAAATATTGATGACTCAACTGACTATAAGGCACAAAGTTCAGCAGCTATTAACCTTTTAAACAATTGGGATAATGAATGATAGGCTAAAAATACCAAAAAGAGATAAAGGAAAGTATGAATATATTCGTTGTAGTAAGTGTGATCGATTTGTTTATGATAATTGTAATCTGACTGATAAAAAAGTTTCTACTTGTAAGTTTCTTCATCGGCATAGATTCATGCTTAGATACTATGTTCCAAATTCAAGCAATAAATATATTGTTAAAACCTTTGATACAAGAGATTATAACAAATTTAAACAATTAGCTAAAGAGTTTCTGGACTCTTTTGAAGGATCTAAATTCTATCAAACTAATGGTATCCAAAATCCAAACGATATCGTCAAAGCTATAGCTAATACACCCTCAAATAATAAAATTAGAATTGCGAAAAATGTAGAGCCGATTATCAACTTATCATTTAAATCACTTCTTTTAAGATATGTCGATTTCCTTAACGGAATTAATATTCCTTCTCATAAGTATAAACCAAAGGAGCAAAAAACTATAAAAGGCTATATAATGAGTATCAAATTATTTAAAACTGCTTTAAAAAGTGAAAATATAGACATTTCAGATATGCTTATTACAGATATAGGAGATAAGGAAGTAGGTTATTTTCACAACTTTTTAACAGACTCAATAAATGAAAATGGTGACTCAAAGTTTTCACCTAGAACTTACAACAATAAAATGGCTGATAACCGAGCATTCTTTAATTATATAAAAGATAATTTGGGAATAAATATCACCAACCCATTTGAGGACGTAAGGAAAAAATATGTTAAAAGAAAAAACTATACCATTGACTTAATTGATTTTGAACAATTGATAAACTCAATTTCTAAGAAAAATGGGGTTTATGAACAAAATGACAGAAATAAAGTATATACCCGAAATCATTATAGATCATGGTTAAAAGATGCTTATAAACTTGCATTATTTACAGGAGAAAGACGGGATGGAATTGTACTTATGAAATGGAGTTTCGTCAATATGAGTGAAAGAATTATCACCTTACCAAATTATAAGGTGAACAGAATAAAAGATATAAATAAAGATCGATTGATTCCAATAACAATTGACCTTTTTAATCTTTTAACTAAAATGGGCGCAAGTAAATATGAAGGGTCAGAAGAATTTGTAATTAGTCCTGAACATAAAAATAGAACTACAGTGAGAGAGTGGATAAGCAAATCATTTACTCATTATTGGTTAATGAATAATTTTAATCCTGAAATTTCATTTAGACATTTAAGAAAAACATACGTTACCTTAATATATTCTCAATTTGGAGATAAAACTAAAGCAGTAACAGATCAAAATGTTGATACAATTTTAGAATACTATTTAAATAAAAAAACTATTGTATCTCAAGCGAAAAATTTATCCTTGTATGATTTAGAAGAAAGAAGAAAATTGCTTTAGAAAAAGATAAAAAAGAAAGTATTCCAAACCAGGTTTCCAAACCAAGTTTCCAAACCACCCCTTGAAATCGTCTAATTTCAAGGGGTTTTGTTTGACTTGTAGCGAGAACGGGATTTGAACCCGTGACCTCCGGGTTATGAATCCGACGCTCTAACCAACTGAGCTACCTCGCCTTGTGTTTAATAATTGGTTTTAAATACTATTTCAAAAGTACAATTTTATTTTTTACCCTCCTTCCTTTGTGCTGAAGGTTATGAATCCTGCGCTCTAACCACCTGAGCTACCACGCCATCTTTTTTTCGGGCTGCAAATATAATAAATTGTAAATTCTACACGCATTTATTTTCACATTTTTTTAATTATTTCTTTATCTGACATGAGAGATTTTTATCTATATTGCACTATTAATGTTTTTTGGAATTTAGTACATTACAATATGTCAGAAAAAATAGAATATCAATTAGAATTTCCCGTAAAATCCTCACCTAAAATACTCTATAACTTTATTGCAACTCCAAGCGGACTTTCTGAGTGGTTTGCCGACAACGTAAATTCTCGTGGCTCTAAGTTCACTTTTATTTGGGATGGCAGCGAAGAAGTGGCTGAATTAATTACTAAAAAAGCTGGCTCTCACATCAAATTTAAATGGGAAGAAGAAGATGACGGAACCTTTTTTGAATTCAGAATTCGCATCGATGAACTAACAAAAGATGCAGCACTTATTATAACAGATTTTGCAGAAGAAGATGAAATGGATGAAGCTAGAATGCTATGGGAATCACAAGTCAGTGAATTGTTAAGTGTTATCGGCGGCTAACACCCTTTTGATTCTCCTCAGCATTTTCCTTTTTCATTGATTATATTTGCACTTCAATTTTCTACTGCAACAGCCATTGAAGACACTTACTAAGTTTATTCTTAAATCCTTTGCTGCTCCTTTTGTGGCCACCTTTTTTATTGCACTTTTTATATTGCTCATGCAATTTATCTGGAAGCATATTGATGATATGGTGGGTAAAGGATTGGAATGGTATGTTATTTTAGAATTGATGGCCTACATCTCTGCCAGTTTAGTCCCTTTGGCTCTGCCATTAGCCATCTTGCTATCTTCATTAATGACCTTTGGTAATCTAGGTGAACACTATGAGTTAATAGCTTTTAAATCAGCGGGAATCTCCTTAAAGCGTATTCTTCGACCCCTCACAATTTTTATTATCTTCCTTTCTATAGGGGCGTTTCTTTTTGCCAACTACTTACTGCCTATTGCCAATCTTAAAAGTAGGTCTCTACTGTATGATGTGCGGGAACAGAAACCTGCAATGGATATTAAACCAGGTATTTTTTCGAGCGAACTCAATGATTTGACCATTCGCGTAGGAGACAAAAAATCAACCGAAGAAGGTGAAAGATTGTATGATATATTAATCTACGACCATTCCGATGACCGAGGAAATAGGACGGTTACTATTGCAGAAGAAGGATTGATGGTGCTTTCTCCTAATAAGCGGTATTTAGAAATGACTTTGTACAACGGAAGAAGTTATGACGAACAACCTGATAAATCCGGTGAGAACAAACATGTATTAGCAAGAGTAGAGTTTAAAGAGAACCTAATCAGAACCGACTTATCTGAATTTAAATTAAATAGAACTGACGAAGATTTATTTAAAACAAATTACAAAATGCTCAATATCGACCAGCTCAGTGTTGCTATTGACTCTCTTAAAAACAAAAAAAACAGATCTGAGTTAGCTTATGTGGATAATATCGCACTCACTTATTCCAACTATAACCGTCCAAAGGAAGAAATAGCCAACACCGCACGAACAGAGCAAATCGTATTCGATTCTCTACTCAACCCTTTGAATGAGTTTGAGAAAGAACGTGTGTATAAAACCGCCTCCAATCTAGCTCGAAGTGCTAAATCAAAATCTGATGCTATGGTTCGAGAGCGTGATATAAGAGAAGAGTCTATCCGACGACACGAAATTGAATGGCACAGAAAATATACCTTGTCCTTTGCTTGCATCATACTGTTTTCAATTGGAGCACCATTAGGAGCCATCATTCGTAAAGGTGGATTAGGAATGCCAATGGTCATTTCTGTAATATTCTTTTTAATCTATCACATGGTAAGTATAACAGGTGAAAAAATGGCGAAGGAAGGTGCTTTATCTTCATTTGAAGGAATGTGGCTTTCATCCTTTATTCTTTTACCAATTGGAATTTTATTGGCCTACAAGGCTACCACCGATTCCGAATTATTTAAAACGGAAGCTTACACCAACTTTATCACCAAGTTATTACCGAAGAAAAAGAAAATAGAGCGCTAATGAAAGTCTTGCAAATTTGTCATAAACCACCATTGCCGGCTATAGATGGTGGATGCCTTGCAATGAACGATATCAGCAACGGACTAATCAAGAAAGGTTGCGATCTAAAAATTTTGACTTTATCCACAGCCAAACACCCTTTTCAGAAGAACAAATTATCGGATAACTATTTACGAACAACTAAAATTGAACACGTTGAAATAGATACCAACCTAAAACCTTCAGCTGCATTTTTTAATCTTTTCTCTTCAGAATCCTACAATATTAATCGATTTTACTCTAAAGAATTTGAAGAAAAAATCATTAGTCAATTAAAGAGCAATCAATTTGATATAGTGCATTTAGAAAGTTTGTTTGTTGTGCCTTATTTACGTGTAATTCAAGAAAACACAACGGCTAAAATCGTTTATCGTGCACACAATATTGAGCAACAAATATGGTGGGAAAAATATGAACAATGTATAAACCCATTAAAGAAATCCTATTTAAAGCTCCTCTATCAGCGCCTTAAAAGATTTGAAGATCAACACCTCAATTCATTTGATGGTATCGCAGCAATCAGCCAAATGGACATACAACAGATGAAAAAGTTAGGCTGCACCATTCCATGTGTAGAAGTTCCTTTTTCAATCAATCCCAACACCTATTACCCTACTTCGTCGAATACTTCCAATGACTTATTTTACCTCGGTTCTTTGGATTGGATTCCTAATTTAGAAGGATTGAATTGGTTTTTAAAAAACTGTTGGGAGAATTTAGTTACCATACACCCCAATTTAAAACTGCACATTGCAGGCAAATCAATGCCTGAGTCAATTTCTAATTTAAATACGAAAGGAATAGTTATCCATGGTGAAGTTTTAGATGCAATGGAATTCATTCGTGAACAAGGAATTATGATTGTTCCACTTTTTTCTGGAAGCGGAATTCGGATAAAAATATTAGAAGGAATGGCCCTGGAAAAAGCCATTATTGGAACAACTAAAGCTATGGAAGGCATTCCCATCACTAAAAAAGAGGGGTGTATTGCTGATACTGCTGATGATTTTTGTGAAGCAATTAAAAAATTACATTTAAACAAAGATTTGCAAATAGAAATGGGAAAAAATGCCCGTATTTTTGTCAAAAAACACTTCAATAACGATGAAATTATTAATCAATTAATGGAATTCTATTCGACCATCTAGTTTATGAAGTTGTTTGTACTACTTTCTCGTTTTCCTTATCCTTTAGAAAAAGGTGATAAGCTGCGTGCTTATCATCAGATAAAAGAGTTGTCAAAAAACAACGAAGTGCATTTGTGCGCTCTAAGCGATGTAGCTATATCGGAAGAACAACGAAAAGAATTGGCCCCTTACTGCCAATCCATCAAAGTGATTCAATTGAGTAAAATAATGATGTATTGGAATGTTTTTTTAGGAATTTTCTTTTCTAAACTACCTTTTCAAGTGCTTTACTTTTACTACAAGAGAGCCAAAAAAGAAATTGAAGACGCGATAAAAATTAATCAAATAGAACATATTTTTTGCCAATTGATTCGTACTTCAGAGTACGTCAAAAACATTCAGCACATTCCCAAGACATTAGATTATATGGATGCGCTTTCCCGAGGCATGGAACGAAGGGTGGAGAATAGTCCCTTTTATCTAAAACCCTTTATCAAGATAGAGGCACTTAGACTAAAAAAATACGAGCACTTCATTTTCAATTATTTCGATCGAAAAGTTATTATTTCAGAGCAAGATAGAGATTTGATTGTCAATGTACATAACGATACCATCGAGATTATTCCCAACGGTGTAGAACACGATTTTTTTAAAGCTCAACCAACCGAAAAAAAATATGATTTGATATTTACGGGAAACATGAGTTACGAACCTAACGTAATCAGTGTAGAATATTTAGCCAATGAAATTTTACCCCTAGTAAAACAAAGCATTCCAAATATACAATTGGTTATTGCAGGTGCTTCTCCATCTAATCGAGTAAAAGCTCTATCCAACGACAATGTAACAGTGACTGGATGGGTAGAAGACATCCGAGATTATTACAATGCCGCCAAAATATTTGTTGCCCCAATGTTAATTGGTACGGGTTTACAAAATAAATTATTAGAAGCGATGGCGATGCAATTGCCTTGTGTAACTTCTGAATTGGCTAACAATGCTTTAGGAGCAACAAATGGTAAAGATATTTTGATTGGCGGAAATACAGAAGAATATGCGAGACACATTGTATCTTTAATGCAGAAAAAAAATCTAGCGATTGCCATTGCCAACAACGGATTTAATTATGTAAACCAAACCTTTAGTTGGAAAAATAGCACAGAAAAATTAGAACAACTTTTTAAAAAATAGCAAGAATGGAAGAATTGAAGTCGAAAATAGAAGCAATTTGGGACGATAGAGCATTACTTCAAAAAGAAGAAAGCAAAGTAGCTATACGAGAAGTCATTGAACACATCGATAAAGGTAGATTGCGCACTGCAACACCAACTTCAGATGGTTGGGAAGTGAATGAATGGGTGAAGAAAGCGGTGGTTTTATACTTTCCAATTCAAGAAATGGAAACCATTGAAGTAGGTCCATTTGAGTTTCACGACAAAATGAAATTGAAAACCAACTACAAAGAATTGGGCGTTAGAGTAGTTCCTCATGCAGTAGCCAGATATGGCGCATACATTAGCAAAGGCGTTATTATGATGCCTTCCTATGTTAACATTGGAGCTTACGTAGACGAAGGAACGATGGTAGACACTTGGGCAACGGTTGGCTCATGTGCGCAGATTGGAAAGAATGTACATTTAAGTGGTGGCGTAGGAATTGGTGGTGTGTTAGAACCATTACAAGCAGCTCCAGTTATCATCGAAGACAATTGCTTCATCGGTTCAAGATGCATTGTTGTAGAAGGTGTTAGAGTAAGAAAAGAAGCAGTATTGGGAGCCAATGTGGTGCTTACCATGTCAACTAAGATTATAGATGTAAGTGGTGATACCCCGATTGAAATGAAAGGAGAAGTACCTGAACGTTCTGTAGTTATACCTGGCAGCTATACTAAGAAATTCCCAGCAGGAGAATTTCAAGTACCTTGTGCATTAATCATTGGAAAAAGAAAACCAAGCACCGACTTGAAAACATCGTTGAACGATGCATTGAGAGACTTTAATGTAGCTGTGTAATTTGAAAAAAATACTCATCATACAAACCGCCTTTATTGGCGATGTGATATTAGCGACCCCGTTAATCGAGAAGCTGTACGACTTTTTCCCAGGTGCTAAAATCGACTTTCTATTGCGTAAAGGCAATGAAAGTTTGTTTACGGATCACCCGAAATTAAATGAGGTGATTGTTTGGGACAAAAAGAACAATAAATATTGGGGGCTTTTCCAAACCATTGGGAAAATCAGAAAGAAAGAATACGATTTGGTGGTTAATCTACAACGCTTTGCAGCGAGTGGTTTAATGACTGCTTTATCAAAAGGCACAGAGAAAGTGGGTTTCGATAAGAACCCATTTTCTTTTACTTATACCGATAAAATAAAGCACCAGATTGGAACTGGTTTACACGAAACCGTTCGGAATTTGCGATTGATCCGAAACATTACCGGTCAACGCTACTATAGACCACAGCTGTACCCTACTGCGGCCAACTTTGAAAAGGTAAAACAATATCAAAAAGGGAAATATGTCTGCATAGCCCCCACTTCGGTGTGGTTTACCAAGCAATATCCTGCCGAAAAATGGTTGGAATTGATTCACCAAATAGATGAGTCAATAATTGTTTATTTATTGGGTGCTCCATCAGACAAAGAAGCAGCAGAAGCGATACAATCAGCAGCGAAACGGGGCAATATCTCTGTTTTATGTGGCGAATTAAACTTCCTGGATTCTGCAGCCTTAATGAAAGGTGCAGCCATGAATTATGTAAACGACTCAGCTCCTATGCACATGGCTTCTGCTGTAAATGCTACAACCACAGCCATTTATTGCTCTACAATTCCATCATTTGGTTTTGGTCCAGTAGCAACAGATTCTGTTATTGTAGAAACTAAAAAAGAATTGGAATGCCGCCCGTGTGGATTGCATGGTAGAAAGAAATGCCCGTTAGGTCATTTTGATTGTGCACACAGCATTGAGACGAGTGAGATTCGAGTACCGAGTGTGTGATTCTTTACATTTGTTTTCATAGTGTAGTAAGCGATTTACACTCCAATCCTTGAAAGTTTACTTTCGAACTGAATATTAAACCTCCAAGGTTTTATATAAAAACCACTTCCTTTCTTTGCGACCTTTGCGACACTTCCTTTGAGAACTTTGCGGTTATTTGACTTGAAAAGAGTTGCGTCTTTAATATTAACTCGTTCTCGTGGGTTTCCTCCGATAAAACCGAATACCATTCAACTCTCCCAAACCTTGAAGGTTACTTTCAAACTGAATACTAAACCTCCAAGGTTTTATATAAAACTACTTCCCTTCTTTGCGGTCTTTGCGACATTCTCTTTGTGGCCTCTGCGGTTAATTGAGTTAGTTATACTTTCATCATTAATCAGTTCATATACTCTTCCTGACCATTTTTCATAATTCTAAAAATCAATATCATAAAGTAATAATTTTAAATAATTTAGTTAATTTGGGAAGGATTTAAAAAGTGAAGAAACGCGCTTGATGTTTAATTATACTTGTTGAAGAACATTTAGAAAAAAAACTACACTAAATGAATTAAGTGAATAGAAATTAATATGATTAGATCCTTATTTATTTGTTCGTTTATTATCCTGATTACCTCTTGTAATTCTCAAGAGAAAACGAGTTCCTTTAACCCAGACGCAATAGAGCTAAATAATGTGGCTGTCGATCTAATGTTAAGTGGTGAATACGATAGTGCATTAATAATATTCGACAAAGCTATTGAATTAGACAATTCATATTACCTACCTCATTCAAGTAAATCGAATATTTATATTAGTAGAAAAGAGTTTGAGAAGGCACTAAATGAGAGCGAGATTGTTCTTAAAAAGCAACCTGATTTAGCAGAAGGTTGGGTCTTCAGCGGAATGCTGTACGATAGAAAAGGAGATTCTTTAACAGCAAAGAAATACTATCATAATAGTATTGAGATTTTCACTAACAGATTATCCAATCCAGAGAAACAAAACATGATTTTCGCTAATAAACTAAATAGAGCATTTTCATATATCTTAATTGGACAGATAGATAAAGGAAAAAAAGAATTGAATGCATTAAAGAATGAGGAGCCAGAAAATTTTATGATTGATCATTTACTAAATACAAGTAAGGAACAGTATTTAAATCAATTATTTGGTAATTAATAAACGACTTTTAACTATAAATTATCTAAAGCACTCAAACTTACATCCTGTGAAGCTGAATACAAATCAACTCTCCCAAACCTTGAAGGTTACTTTCGAACTGAATATTAAACCTCCAAGGTTTTATATAAAACCACTTCCCTTCTTTGCGAGCTTTGCGACACTTCCTTTGAGAACTTTGTGGTTATTTGACTTGAAAGGAGTTGCGTCTTTAATATTAACTCGTTCTCGTGGGTTTACTTCCGATAAAACCGAATTCCATTCAACATTCCAATCCTTGAAAGGTTACTTTCGAACTGAATACTAAACCTCCAAGGTTTTATATAAAACCACTTCCCTTCTTTGCGACCTTTGCGACACTTCCTTTGAGAACTTTGCGGTTAACTACGTTGAAAAGAGTTGCGTCTATAATATTAACTCGTTTTCGTGGGTTTACTTCTGATAAAACCGAATACCATTCAACATTCCAATCCTTGAAAGGTTACTTTCGAACTGAATACTAAACCTCCATGGTTTTATATAAAACCACTTCCCTTCTTTGCGACCTTTGTGACATTCCCTTTGCATCCTTTGTGGTTAATTGAGCTGAAAAGAGTTGCTTCTCTATCATTAAATCAATTAAAAACAGTTCATTATTTATTCTTTCTTAACAAAAAAATAGTATTCAACCATAGTCCATCTTTACTCTCGATTAGGTAATTTTGGCAAAACATCCAATCGAATATGAAAAGCTTCTCTGCCTTTTTTCGCCTCATTCGTTTACCCAACCTTATCATCATTGCATTAACGCAATATGCCATTCGCTTCGGCCTCATGTTCCCAATGCTTAATGGATCAGGATTCACCTTGGCGCTAAGTGAGTCATTATTCTTTCTGTTAGTGCTCGCCACCGTAATGATAGCAGCAGCTGGGTACATCATCAACGATTACTTCGATACCAAAATTGACATCATCAACAAGCCCAAAAAGGTCATTGTTGGCAACTTAATTAAACGCAGAGTGGCCATGGGCGCTCACATCGTAATCAGTTTAATTGCCATCATCATCTCTATTTACATCGCATTGTATTTAAAATCTCCTTGGTTGGCACTGATTCAAATAAGTAGTGTTTTAGCATTGTGGTATTACTCCGTAAATTTCAAACGTAGAATGCTAGTCGGTAATTTCATCATTGCGAGTCTAACAGCTTTGGTGCCTATTTCAGCAGGATTGTACGAATTTGTCGAGTTAAAAAATCACTTGATTGAGCAGTTGCAACACTACACTACCCTATTCCCCAATGAAAACCCAATTTATGCAGCAGTATTCTTCAAGGATGTGCTCCAAAACATCGGATTATGGATAGCAGGTTATGCACTTTTCGCTTTCCTATTGACCTTCATTCGTGAAATCATAAAAGACATAGAAGATTACGAAGGTGATTTGGAACAAGGCTGTAAAACCTTGCCTATCGTTGCAGGAATTAGTGTTGCTAACAATACAGCGATTATTATTAGCAGTATCACATTTGTATTTTTAGCATTGGTGCAATACATGCAATTGATCAGCTCCGAATTTATTTCATTCGCCTACTTTTCATTATTTATCCAGTTGCCATTGATTTTATTAATGGTTAAACTATTCAGTGCTAAAAAGAAAAACGAATACGCGTGGGCTAGTCGATTGACTAAATTGATTATGCTTTTTGGTATTTTATTCACCTCTGTGATTTACTTCCAAGAATTTTTCATGAATGCTCAATAAACTCAACAAAAAGGTCATATTAGCTTCCAAATCTCCTCGTCGTCAAGAACTGCTGAAAGGCTTGTGTATTGATTTTGAAATCAGAACCAAAGACATTGACGAAAGCTATCCCAATCATTTACAAGAAGCAGAAATTCCATCATTTATCAGCGAAAAAAAAGCAGCAGCATTTGCAGATGACTTAGAAGCAGATGAATTACTGATCACTTCTGACACCGTGGTTTGTCTGAATGGTAAAGTATTGGAAAAGCCAAAATCATTGGACGAAGGCAAACAGATGTTGCGGGAATTATCCGGACAGACACATACCGTTTATTCTGCAGTATGTTTGTTGGATACCAAGAAAAAAATCGTTTTCTGTGATCAAACAGAAGTCACTTTCAAACCATTAGACGAAGAAGAAATTGAGTTTTACATCAATCAGTTTCAACCGCTAGACAAAGCTGGTGCTTATGGCGTTCAGGAATGGATAGGATACATTGCCATTCAAAAAATGACTGGATCGTATTACACCGTAATGGGCATGCCGATGCATTTGCTGTATGATGAATTAAAGAAATGGTAGGTTAAAAGCGCATCTCGATACAATCGTGTGAAAAGCGCGATCACTCGATGTCCTTTTATGGTAGAATCAAGTACATTCTTTCTACTAACCCTTGTAGAGTTGTATAACAACATTGCGAAGCAATAATCATTGATACATTATTACATTGGACTATTGTTAAATTGACTTATTGTTAAATTGATTCATTGTTAAATTGATACATTGAAATCAAGCTCTCGGATGAAACTGAGTGATTGTATCTTTCAAATATCCTACATCTAGATGTGTATAGATCTCCGTAGTGGTGATGCTTTCGTGTCCCAACATTTCTTGGACTGCCCGTAAATCAGCTCCTCCATCAATTAAATGAGTCGCAAAAGAATGCCGAAATGTATGTGGACTAACGGTTTTATCGATATCTGCCAAAAGCGCCAAGTTCTTCACAATTGTAAATATCATCACTCGTGTTAATCGACCTCCACGCCTATTCAAAAACAAAACATCATGATCTCCTTGTTTTATATCTAAATGATTTCGAGTCGATTCTAAGTAATAGTGGATGTACTTTATCGCTACCTTACCCATAGGCACCAACCGTTCCTTGTTTCCCTTACCTATCACCCTTAAAAAACCCTCCTCAAAAAGCACATGAGACAACCTTAGATTCACCAACTCACTCACTCGCAATCCACAACTATAGAGTGTTTCTATTATAGCACGATTGCGTTCTCCCTCTGCCTTGCTTAAATCTATTGCAGCTATCATGGCATTGATTTCTTCAATACTCAGCACTTCTGGCAACTTTCGCCCCATTTGTGGCATTGAAATCAGCTCCGTTGGATCAACAGTGATCCGATCCTCCATGATTAAGTAATTAAAAAAAGCCTTCAGTCCGGAAATAATTCGTGCCTGAGAACGAGCGCCTAGTCCAATCTCCCCAATCCAATTGATAAAATCAGAAAGGTGCTGATCGGTGACTTTAGTGGGCGAAATTTCTAGAGAAATGGTTTCAAAAAACTGCAACAACTTATCGACATCCCTCAAATAAGCCTCAATCGAATTCTCTGAAAGCGATCGTTCCAATTGTAAATATGCTTTAAACCCATTTAGGTCTGGTGTCCAGTTCATGCTTCAAAATTATAACTTTGTACCTTATCTTTGATGTATGAAAATTCTACTTATCAACGGCCCAAATTTGAATTTGTTGGGAAAACGTGAAATCAACATTTACGGCAAACAAACTTTTGAAGAAATTTTGGATGGTTTGAAAAAACAGTTTTCAACAATGGAATTGAGCTTTCAACAATCGAATATAGAAGGCGAATTGGTGAATTACATTCAGGCAGCAGACGGACAATATGATGGAATTGTTTTAAATGCTGCAGCTTATACGCATACGAGTATTGCCATAGCAGATGCTATAGCAGCCATTTCAGTGCCGGTAGTTGAAGTTCACCTATCGAATATCATGGCAAGGGAAGCAGAACGACACACTAGCTTAATTGCAAAAAACTGTGTTGGATGCATCAGTGGATTTGGGTTTTTATCGTATCAATTAGCGATTCAATATTTCGAATCTACCAAAATATAATCCGAATTTTAGCGTATACATTACAAATTACAGCACATGAAAAAAATCCTATTCCCAATCCTTATGATTGCTACATTTTTTGCCAAAGCGCAAGAAGGCAACCCTTTTCCTGAATTAGACGCAGCCAACCTAAACGACCAAACTGTTTCTATTCCATCAGATACCAAAGGAAAATTCACTTTAATTGGCGTTGCATTTTCAGAAGATGCTCAAGAAGACTTATATTCTTGGGGAGCTCCAGTTTATGACTTATTCTTAGACGAAAATGGATTAAATGCGATGGTGTACGATGTCAATGTACAATTGGTACTTTTATTTACAGGAGTGAATAAGGCAGCATACAACAAAGCAGAAAAAATGATTAAAGAAGGAACCACAGACACATATAGAGATAATATTCTTTTATATAAGGGAGAGATGGGTGATTTAAGAGATGAATTGGCTATGGAAGATCGTAAAGTACCTTATCTATATGTTTTAGACAAAGAAGGTACCATAATTTACACAACTTCGGGCAGATATACTCGAAAAAAAATGGAAGAAATTAGCGACCTAGTGGAAGATTAATTTAAAACAAACTGATATCTAACAACTTAATTCGAAATAAAATATTTAATAAGGCTGTTTTATAATTGGAATATAAAGCGGACATTTGCCACTCGAAAAATTTATTTATTAATCATTATTAAACAAGACTTATGCCTGTAAAGATGAGATTGCAAAGACACGGTAGAAAGCAAAATGCTTTTTTTCACCTTGTTGTTGCTGACAGTCGTGCCCCACGAGATGGGAGGTTTATTGAAAAATTAGGCACGTATAACCCAAACACTAACCCTGCTACAATCGAATTAGATTTCGATAAAGCTTTTGATTGGTTAAACAAAGGAGCTCAACCAACTGATACAGTTAGAGCTATTCTTTCTTACAAAGGAATCCTTTACAAAAATCACTTAGCAAAAGGTGTTGCTAAAGGAGCTTTAACTCAAGAACAAGCTGATGAGAAATTCAACGCTTGGTTAGAAGAAAAAGCAAACAAAGTTCAAGCAAAAGTAGACGGATTATCTGCTGCTGAAGTTGCTGAAAGAAAGAAAAGAGCTGAAGCTGAAGCTGCTGCAAACGAGAAGAAAGCTCAAGAAGTAGCTGCTAAAAATGCACCAGCAGTTGAAGAAACTCCAGAAGAAGAAGCACCTGCTGCTGAAGCTACTGAAGCATCTTCAGACGAGGAGCCAACAGCTGAATAATATACGAAGACCTTGAAAATAGCAGATTGCTTTTATTTAGGGTATTCTTCCAAAATCATTGGAAACAGAGGGGAATTAGCATTCAAATTGGATGTTGATTCCCCTTCTTCATATGAAGGGTTGGATGCCGTATTTATTCGCATCCATAAAAATGACGACACTTTAGTTCCTTTCTTCCTAAGCCAATCCAAACTACAGCAGAAAGGAATTTTACGTGTTACCGTTGAAGGAATCACCTCTCAAGAAGAAGCCAAAGAATTAGTGGGTAAAGAACTTTATTTACCTGCTGCTGCCCTACCCAAACTAAAAGGTGATCAATTTTATTATCACGAAGTAAAAGGATGGGAAGTGCACGACGAACGTTTCGGAAAAGTAGGAACCATTGAAACTGTTCTCGATTATCCATCACAAGATATTTTTCAAATTACAGTCGGCGATAAAGAAGTGCTGATTCCTATTTTAGAAGACACCATTCTCAAAGTAGATCGAGAAAATAAAACCATTCATGTGCAAACCACCGAAGGCCTAATTGAACTCTACCTCGAAGGTTAATGAACGCCTTTCGTTTCAAACAATTCGAAGTAGCCCACGATAAATGTGCCATGAAAGTAGGGACCGATGGCGTATTATTGGGCGCTTGGGCTAATCACTTTTCACCTCAAACAATACTTGACATAGGAACAGGCAGTGGATTGATTGCCTTAATGTTGGCGCAACGTTTCGACAATGCTAAAATTATTGGAATCGACATTGAGAATTCTGCCATTGAGCAAGCTAATGAAAATTTTAGCCGTTCCAATTGGAATGATCGACTAACCGTTCAAAATTCAGATCTGGGTCAATTTCAATCCGACAATTTTGATTTAATCGTAAGCAATCCTCCATTTTTTAACGGCACCTATTTTAGTGGAAACACTGAACGAGATACTGCCCGACAAAATGACTCTCTTCCCCCTGCACTATTGTTTCAGAAAGTAGCAGAACTGCTCAATAAGGACGGCCATTTTTGTTGCATTGTTCCAACTGAGCACAAAGCTGTCTATATACAAGAAGCCCAATTTTCTCATTTATTTCTCAATCAAGAGCTTCGTGTAAAAGGTCATCCCGACAAACCATATAAGCGTGAATTATTATTGTTTTCTAAACGTTCAAGTGAACTTATTAGCAATTCTTTGACAATTGAAACCAATAAACGCCACGAATACACCGCACAATATTTAACTTTGGTGAAAGACTTTTATCTATTCGCCTAATTATGAACAATTCTATTGAAGTTAATCAATGGATTCGCAACAGACGTTCGCTTTTTCCATTGCAATTTGACGAAACCAAAAAGATTAAACCGGATGTAATTCTTTCCATTCTGGAGAATGCCAACCATGCGCCATCACATAAAAGAACAGAACCTTGGCGCTTTATCGTTTTCTCTGAAGAGGCATTGGAACAGCTATTTGAAGAGCAGATTCGAATTTATAAACACATCACTCCCCCTGAAGAATTCTCAGAGGTAAAAGTGAAGAAAATGCAAATGAAAGCTAGAAAGGTCTCTCATGCTATTGCGATCATTGTCAGCTATGACGAACAACATCAAGTTCCAAAGTTTGAAGAAGAATGGGCTGTAGCTTGTGCCGTTCAGAACATCTATTTAAGTTGCGAATCGCATGGAGTTGGCGGCTATTGGGGAACTGGATCACTCGTATTGGGCGTTGATTTCAAGCATTATTTAAACTTAAAAGAAAACGAAAACTGCATGGGTTTGTTTCAATTGGGGATTCCGTTGGAAAACTTAAACTTATTGGATAAAAACCCGTTAACCGATATTTCTCATAAAATAGAATGGAGATAAATGAAAGATTATAAAGCTTATTATACCATCAATGCTTCACCTGAGGAAGTGTACTTAGCACTGACCACTCCCACCACGATCTATTTATGGAGTGGCGAAGAAGCCGAAATGAGCACCGAGCCAGGAAGTGAGTTTAGCTTATGGGAAGGAGCCATTACTGGAAAAAACCTAGAATTTGAACCGAATAAGAAAATCGTACAACAGTGGTATTTTGGTGAGGAAGCACCTTCTATCGTTACCATAAAGTTACATGAAGATAAACAACGCACTTCTCTAGAATTAAGGCACAGCAACATTCCTACTGATGATTATGAAGATATTGTGGAAGGTTGGAATGTGGAGTATTTTGGAAATTTGAAAGAGTTTTTTGAAGAGTAGTTGAATAATTCAATGATAATTACTCTCTATGTTCTTTTGGCTTGAACCAAAATGAACCAAAAATTCAAGTCTTTGAGGATTCTTCTGCGAATTTCTTCTCAAAGCCTAAGACGTTCGTCGGATCTCCTCAATTCTTCGGAGCTAGACGAACTTTCTAAGACTTCATTTCGAATTTCTTAAAGAATTCTCAAGGACAATAAATAAGATAAAAACCAAAACAAATGTGGACCTGTCTAAAATGTAATCGAAATTTCAAAATGACCAACCAGTCGCATTACTGCACGTCCAAAGACATTGGAGAACTATTCATAGGTAAACCTGACGAATTAGTGTTAGCATTTGATCAAATATTACAAGTAACTTCCCAATGGGAACCAAATTCAGTCGGTGCTTCTGTTCACACCATCGTCTTTACGAGTCAAAAAGCTTGGTTGATTATCAAACCTATGAAATCAGTATTGGATGTAAAATTCTATTACCCTGAGGTCATTCAATCTGATCGATTCCATAAAGTAAGTTTCTTCTCTGGAAAGTACGCCCATCATTTAAGAATTCAAGAAGTAGAACAATTGGACTCTGAGTTCTTTGAACTCCTGCGAATAGGATATGATTATTCTCTAGAATAAGGGCTCTAAATTCTCTAATTTTACATCCTAAATTTCTACAACATGTCCATTACCAAAGCTTCTGAATTAGAAGGAATGAAAGCCATAAGCGAAGTGGTCGCTCTTACCCTTAAGCAAATGCGTGAATACGCCAAAATAGGAATGAGCACCAAGGAGCTAGACGAATACGGCGGTGAGCTGTTGAGAAGCTACGGAGCCAAATCGGCACCATATGAAACGTATGAATTTCCAGGTTGGACGTGCATTAGCTTGAATCATGAAATTGCTCATGGCATTCCTGCAAGTCACAAAATACTGAAAGAAGGTGATTTAGTCAATATAGATGTGTCGGCTGAAATGAATGGATTTTGGGCAGACAATGGCGGCTCTTTTGTGTTGGGAAAAGACCTCAATGGACACCAAAAGTTAGTAGATGCTTCTCATCGTATTCTAAAAAAAGCCATTAGTCAAATTAGAGATGGCGTACCTGTTGCAGAAATTGGACATCTGATAGAAACAGAGGCCATCCGATCAGGCTATGTAGTTATCGAGAATTTGGCAGGACACGGAGTTGGACGAAGCTTGCATGAATCTCCAGATATTTTAAACTACGGCGATCCTCACAACAAAGAAATCTTCAAAAAGAACTCAGTCGTTGCAGTGGAAACGTTTATTTCTACTAAATCTAATATTGCCAACGAAATGAAAGATGGGTGGACATTGGTTGGAAATAAAGGAGGTTATGTCACGCAACACGAGCATACCATTCTAATTACTGATGGTGAACCAGTTATTTTAACTGCTTCTAATGGGATATAAATTTATTTAAGGAATAGTTTCTTTTTCTTTCTTTTAACTATGAAAAGAAAGAAACAAAGAAAAATTCGTCCTGTGAAGTCATTTTAAAAAAATCATTTCTTCATTTTTAATGAGATGGCCTCTTTTTCGACTATCGTCGAAATGCAAAAAGGTCATATTGTTTAATCAAAAATACAATGCCCCCTTCTAGACAAATTCCTTAAATTACCACCAAAAAAACAAACGACAATGAACAACACTACAATGCTCGTAGAAGAACGTCAACGTGACTTGGGAAACTTTATGGTGGGGCGACTACTCCCTTTTAAGAAAAAACGACAAGTGGGCCCCTTTACTTTCATTGACCATATGGGGCCTGCAAAATTGTTTGAAGGCTCTTATTTAGACGTGGACCAACACCCGCACATTGGGCTCTCTACGCTCACGTATTTGTTTGAAGGAGAAATAGAGCATCGAGATAGCACAGGAACGGTACAAGTGATTCGACCAGGTGATGTGGGCTTTATGACCTCCGGCTCAGGAGTTACGCATACCGAGCGAACGCCTGCACATTTGAGAAATGGTAAAACCTCCATTATGCATGGTTATCAGATTTGGGTGGCGTTGCCCAAAGCATTGGAAGACATGAAGCCACAGTTTGACTTTTACGGTGCTGCTGACTTGCCGAAATGGGAAGAAAACGACTTGGTGATTACCTTGGTTGCCGGAGAAGGTTTTGGACGGAAAGCGCCATTAAGGGGCTACTCTCCCCTATTTATGGTGGATGTATTGGCCAAAAAAGCCACTCATTTGTATTTGAAAGACCAACTGAAAGGAGAGGTGGCTTTTGTGATTGTAAAAGGAGGCATTACTCATGAAGGAGAAACGATAGAAGCCGGACAAATGCTGATTAGCAAAACCGACGAACAATGTTGCATAGAGCTGCAAGAAGGCACACAGGTGTTGCTGTTTGGCGGCGAGCCACTTGAAGACGAACCATTATTGTTGTGGAATTTTGTGTCTGCAGAAAAGGAAAAACTGCAACAAGCCAAAGCGGACTGGCAAAACAAGCTGTTCCCAAAAGTACCTGGAGACGATACGTACATTCCATTTCCATAGGAAATAGTTAGACATCTTTATTTTAATGCATTACTTTTCAACATACTGTAAAATTATTTGGCTTTTTCTCTTATCTTCGGGTTTGTAAAAAAACTAACTACGAATTGAAAACTACCATTTATCCGTTTTTAAACGACAACAAACGACTAATAAACGTTTTTGTGATTGATTTTAAATCAATTAGTAGTTTTATTGAAATAAAAAATTAACATTTTAAAATATGGATATGACGCACAGAGTGCGTCATATCCACTTGTTATGGGCAATAAATACAGTACTAATCAAAGTCAAGCCAGCTTTTACTTGACCAAAAACCAACAAAAGCAACCTTTCAGAAATTGCTCGAACGGGATAAAAAATTGACCTGAACAATCCCAAAAATAAAGTAGGGCATATATTTTAATAATTTTTAACATTATGAAAAAGTTAATTAAAGGAGCATTGTTCTTAGCCTTAGTAGGAACTGTTATTGTTGGCTGCGAACAGGAAGAATCTGTAAAGCCAATTAGTAATAATGACAATGCAAGTCAAGAAGTCAAAGTCAAAAATACCCAGACCGATAAATCCAATGATTTGCAATGGGAAGTAACACCAGAAGACTTAGAAGATGAAGTGTTTAATTTAACAGAAGACTTTTCGGATGATCCTGATTACGAAGAGGCTACTATTTCTATAACTCCGATACCTCAAAGTTCCAGTTATCTTTTTAGTTTAGATATAGATGGTATGGCAGGTAATCCCAATTTACCACCAACTCCTGAAAAAATTGTTTGCAGCGGGAGTGGTTATTCTTTTGCTAAATGCGTTGGTAATTGGTTGGATGCCAACCCGAATGGTTGTCTACTAATCTGCAATGATGGTGATGGAGGCTATACTGCAGATGATGATAATTGTTAATTAACCAACGGCTTAATTTAAACAAAAAATGCAGCGAATTTAGAAGTTCTAAATTCGCTGTTTTCGTAAGTATAGGTAATGATGAAAAAGCTCATTGAACCAGTTCGGAATTAATAATCACAAATTAAATTTAACTTGTAAAACCACTTATCTCGTAGCTCTATATTAATCATATAATAATAATTCATTTTTATATGTTCTTATATCAACTTTACTTCGATAAAACAATCATTTGTTGTAATTGTATGTTTACAGAAAATTTTTCGGATTTCAATAAAACTTACAACTTCGTAGCTTCTAATTGTAGGTTTGATTGAAAGCATAACTGTCTTGCAGACTGAAAAAAGCCTGATAATAAGTAAAAAAAGCCCATAACAAAACATATAGTTAATTGGGCAATTGTAGGTTACGATAATTTTGCACCACTTGACGCCCCGCAAAATCCTACTCGGATTTACGGAACGACAAAATAAATTTCGTAAGTCCTCGCAGGTTCTTGCTATTTAGTAAACTGAAAATATTACTTTTATCTAACGCCCAACTAACCATATGCGGGTCGTTAGCGGGCATTCGAAAAATGAAATATAATCTGATAATATTAATTTTAATTTATACAGGGTGCACTAGTCCAATAAAGGAAGTCAATCCTGACATTTGCCTGTCACAAATTGATTCAATTTTAAATACTCAAACATTTCGAGAGGCTACATTATTAGCTGAAACTTGCTCAAATCAAGACAAAGCTAATACTGAATTAAATTTAAAGTTAGCAGAGCTTTATCTTTTGAGCTATTTGGTTGATGATAAAAAAGATGGACTTGAAAAAGCAAGAATACAATTTGGAAAAACTTTAAAAATTGACACGTCTTTTGTGACTAATCATTCGCAGTTTAATCTTAATAGAAGCGAACTTAGAAAATTAAGTGAAATTTGGTTTGCGATTCAAAAAGAGAGCTATAAATCTGAAATTGAAAGAATATTAATTTGGGCGTTAATTGAAAAGTTTGATTCTGAAAAAGAACCAAAATTGATGAAATAGATCGTCAATGAAACTACTTGACTAATCCAACTTCAGAAATGTAGATTTTGAACAAACAAAATCAGCCAATTTCAGCTTTTCAATTCGGCAGCTCACATAATCCAAACTTACCTATCGCATGGACTACAAAACTGATATTTCAGTTCTGCAAACTTGCATCTTCGCCACTTCGCTTTATCGGTTTGACTAATAACAAGGCACTAATTTGACAGACTGAGAACAAGGCTGAAAAATAAAAAACGACCCGCTAACATTAAATATAGTGCATAGTGAGTCAGTGGGTTAAGAAAGTTTATTTACTCTTTGATACTCCGTAAAATTCGCAAGCGAATTTTGTAGAAAAGAAAATGTACAAAATCGCTCTGCGATTTTTACTAATTAGTTTTTAGCAAATTGTATCTTTACTAACCTCACTACGCACCATATTTGGGCGTTAGCACTAATTTGAAACCAAATGGAAAAGACAAATAAAAAAGAACCTCTACCAGAAGACATCAGAAGTAAAATAAAAGATCGTGAAAGTTGGTTTAAAATAATCGGTGGACTTATACTTTTAGCCCTAATAGCATATAAGATAGCCGTTTCAGAATTGAATTTTGATTTCTCGAAATTTGACTTTTCAGATTTACTTTCTCTAACACTCGCAATTTTTTCAATTGGTTTGTCTGTTGCATTTTACTTCAAAGCAACTGATACTAGCAACAAGTTCTACGACAACACCGATAAATTCACAAAAGAGATTTCGGAAATACTAGGCAGAATTGAAGCGGGATTTGGAGAAAGACTGAAGCACCTTGATGAGGGATACACAGGTCTAAGAGATAGGTTTGATGGAAGTCCCTCTAACAATAACAATGAAGAGATTGAAGAGGCCAAGAAAGAACTTGAAAGTGAAAAAGAGCAGTTAGAATCAGAAATGAAGCAGAAAAATGAACTTCTTAATGATTTAATGAATAAAGCACAACTTGGAGAATCTGAAAGACAAGAATTTACGGAACGGATAAATCAGAGAGAGGAACAGATTCAAAAATTGAGTTCTGAATTACGCTTCCTCAACAGAAAATTGCGCAGCGCTGAAAGATCAAGAGAGAATGAATTTATACATAGCATTGATGATATGATGCGACACCGTTTGATGAGATTTATTGTTAAAGAAGTTGATTTAAACATGCTACTTGACGCGCCTATTGAATTACTTGCAAGGAGAATTAAGTATGATCCATCTGAACAGCCTGAATCTTTGACTTTTTCTTTGCAGAAATTGGGTTTTTTGGAAGAGAATATGAGGTTCACTGAATCAGGGATTGAGCTATTGAAAAGTATAGCGAGAAGAATGTAAATAACTAGTGCTAACAAAGCATATAGCTTATGGCGGGGAACGGCTGCCAGCAAGGTTTTCACTTCGTAGCCAGCTTTGGTTTCGGTGGACAGGAAAGTGCTTCGAAACCTCAACAAGCCATATACAGACCGTTGGCATTCATTATGACCCGTCCTAAAATATGTCTACACTTAAACATGTAGATATGTATAAAAATGACAAAACCGTTAGACGGTACAGTGAGAGTTTCAAACTCAAAGTTTTAAACGAACTTAGCCAAGGACAATGCTCC
>Ga0209344_10000218_pt1 | contig 116417 bp, 102 predicted proteins | sample Cruoilmetagenom6_FD_187293 | JGI IMG/M metagenome (GOLD analysis project Ga0209344, IMG submission 187293) | Oil polluted marine microbial communities from Coal Oil Point, Santa Barbara, California, USA - Santa Barbara Oil Seep Sample 6 (SPAdes)... | ecosystem: Environmental > Aquatic >...
TTTTGTGCTGATTAATCTGTTGTTTCAATAAGCTTGGCTCACCAGCCACTTGAATAGGGGTGCCAATTGGGCTGAGTAAATCACTATAAATACTGGCTAAACTGGCGACTAGGGTTTCACTGGTGATCTCGTAATGGGCCAGCTGACGTTGGCTTTGCTCAATACGTTCACCGAGTTGTGCGAGTTGGTTTTTTTTATTGGCTAAGCGCCGCTCTAAACCGAGTAAGCTAACAACATAACGGGTTAATTCTGGATCTTTTTCTTTGGTTTGGTTGCCTAATTGTTCGACTAACGCGAGTAAGCCTGATTTTAAATGGCCAAGTTCGTTACCATAAACCTCTAAAATGCTGTCAGGCGAAGTGATCATAATACTATTTAGCATCACAGCAAGTTCAGCTTCGTCTACCGAGCCAGTACGGGCAACTTTTTGTACTAAAACTGAGGCTTGGCAAACTGCCGCCATGGTAATGGTTTGTTTCTCTAAATTATTCATGTCTGCCTTACTTAACGAATAAGGGAATTGATAATACCGCCACCTAGGCAAATATCATCTTGATAAAACACCACAGATTGTCCGGGTGTTACTGAGCTTTGCGGCTCAGTAAACATTACTAAATACTCACCGTTAGCCATCGGTGATAGATTACAAGCAACATCTTGTTGTCGGTAACGGGTTTTAACCGTGCAGCTGATCGGCGTTGATAATTCAACCCGGTCAACTAAATGTAATTGATTCGCTACTAGGCCTTTGGAAAATAAGCGTGGGTGATCATGACCTTGACCAACGATTAATACGTTACGTTCGAGATCTTTGTCAACCACATACCAGGGCGCTTCGCCGGCATTAGCAAGGCCACCAATACGTAAACCTTTACGCTGGCCTAAGGTGTGATACATCAAACCATCATGTTCACCAATGGCTTCACCTTCAGGGGTTTCTATAACGCCCGGTTGAGCCGGTAAATATTTACCGAGAAAGTCTTTAAATTTTCGCTCACCAATAAAACAAATACCGGTACTGTCTTTTTTATTATGGGTAATTAAATCTGCTTTTTCAGCAATAGCCCTTACTTCAGGTTTTTCAATATCGCCGACTGGGAAAAGCGTACGACCAATTTGCTGATGACTTAAAGTATAGAGAAAGTAGCTTTGATCTTTATTACTGTCTAAGCCGCGGATCATTTGCCATTTGCCATCGGTAAACTTACGCTGAACATAATGACCTGTGGCGATGTAATCAGCGCCTAGGTCTTCGCACGCAAATTCAAGAAAAGCTTTAAATTTAATTTCCTTGTTACACATAATGTCGGGATTAGGGGTGCGACCGGCTTTGTATTCTTCAAGGAAATACTCAAACACATTGTCCCAGTATTCTGTGGCAAAATTAATGGTATGGAGTTTAATGCCAAGTTTCTCACAAACATTTTGTGCATCGGCTAAGTCTTCGGCCGCGGCGCAATACTCGTCGTTGTCATCTTCTTCCCAATTTTTCATGAACAAGCCTTCGACTTGATAGCCTTGCTCTTGTAATAAATAGGCGGAGACAGATGAATCAACACCACCCGACATACCAACAATGACTTTCGTCTGTTGTGGTAATTTTTCGTTTGGCGCTACCGAGTTTAAATTTACATGTTCGTTCGAGGTCATTACAACTACATTTCCATGGAAAAAGGCGCGAAATTATAGCATGGTCATTTAGCCTGATGATAGATTAAAGATTAGATTTTAGGTGACTTAACGGGATTTTTTTGCCACTGAGGTAATCTTCAATACATTCGAGCACTAATGGGCTGCGTAATTGTGCCGACTTAGCTTTAATTTGCGCTAAGGTAAACCAATGACAAGCAATAATCTCTTCGTCTTGTGGTTGCGTGGGTAACAACGCATCGAGTTCTATAACAAAGCAAAACCTTAAATAGTACAGGGCTATTGACGCGCGATAATAATAGTAAATGCCACAGAGATAGTCTGGTGACAAGCAAAGTCCGGTTTCTTCTTCTAATTCACGCGCTATGGCGCTAACTAAGTTTTCATTACGCTCTAAATGCCCGGCAGGTTGGTTATAAACCGTTTTACCTTGTTCTAGTTCTTCGACTAACAAAAACTTATCTTGATAAGTTACCACTACCGCTACTGTCGTATTGGGTTTGAATTGCTCGCTACCGTGCGGATTACTTAGTGAATCACTTTGCTCGGATTTAAGGCCTTGCACTAATTTTGTTTTAGACATCACTCAACCTTTTATAATCGCCATTTTTTATACCATCTAAGGTCCACTTGCCGATACGGTAGCGAATTAACCGCAAGGTTGGAAAGCCGATGTGGGCGGTCATTCTTCTGACCTGGCGGTTTTTGCCTTCTTGGATGGTTATTTCTAACCAAGATGTTGGAATAGCGGCGCGCTCTCTGATCGGTGGACAGCGTGGCCAAATATTGGGTTCAGCTATCATGGTGACTTGTGCCGGTTTGGTCATTCCGTCTTTTAGCTCTACGCCTTGGCAAAGTGCTTGAATATCAGCCGGTGTTGGTATTCCTTCAACTTGCGCCCAATAAGTTTTTTCTGTTTTTTCACTGGGATTGGCTAATTTATGCTGCAGTTTTCCGTCATTCGTTAACAGTAAGAGACCTTCACTATCTCGATCAAGGCGGCCGGCAGCGTAAACATCTTTTATATCGATGTAATCTTTTAAGGTTTTTCGGTTTTGATCATCAGTAAATTGACTTAAGACATCAAAGGGTTTGTTAAAAAGCACCACTTCAGCTTGAAAGTCAACTGGTCGTACCTTTACAGGTTTTCGTGTTTTCTTACGTGTAAATGATTGATTTTGTTTAATTGTCACTAATTTTTTCCTTGTGGAAAATGAGCTCGGATTAATTCATCTATTTTAATACGCTTTGAATTCCGATACTATGCGCGCGAAAAATATATTTTATCGATAAAATGAATAATTATTTAAATTGAATGGTTATTCATTTTATCGATCAATGGCAAATCAGCAAAGGATTTTAAATGACCACAGATACTTCAAAAATTATTTATACTATTACCGATGAAGCGCCAGCTTTAGCAACCTATTCTTTTTTACCTATTGTTAAAGCATTCACAGCATCTTCTGCTATCGATGTTGAAACCCGCGATATTTCATTAGCCGGTCGTATCATAGCTAATTTTCCAAAATACTTAACGCCAGAGCAACGTATGGATGATGCTTTAGCTGAGTTGGGCGAATTAGCGAAAACACCTGAAGCTAACATTATTAAATTGCCTAACATTTCTGCCTCTATTCCGCAGTTACAAGCGGTAATTAAAGAATTACAAGCGAAAGGCTATAACTTACCTGATTACCCAGAAGAGCCACAAAACGAAGCAGAAGAGTCAATTAAACTTACTTATGCAAAAGTCTTAGGCTCAGCGGTAAATCCGGTATTACGCGAAGGTAACTCAGACCGTCGTGCGCCGAGCTCAGTAAAACAATATGCCCGCACTAATCCGCATTCTATGGGCGCGTGGTCACCAACGACAAAATCTCATGTCGCGTCGATGCAATCAGGCGACTTTTACGGCAGTGAAAAGTCAGTCACTATTGACGGCGCAACTAACGTTAAAATTGAATTTGTCGCAGAAAATGGCGATGTGACGTTATTAAAAGAACATTTAGCCTTGTTAGATAAAGAAGTGATTGATGCATCAGTGATGAGCAAAAAAGCCTTAGTTGATTTTTTTGCCACTGAAACTGAAAAAGCAAAATCTGAAGATGTGTTACTTTCTTTACATCTAAAAGCGACCATGATGAAAGTCTCAGATCCGATCATGTTTGGTCATGCGGTTAAAGTCTTTTATAAAGATGTTTTTGCTAAGCATGCGGCAACTTTTGAACAACTCGGTGTTGACGCTAATAATGGTATCGGTGATGTTTACGCGAAAATTGGCCGTTTGTCAGCTGAGAAAAAAGCTGAAATTGAAGCTGATATTCAAGCGGTATATGCCACTCGTCCTGAGTTAGCTATGGTTGACTCTGATAAAGGCATCACCAATTTACATGTGCCAAGCGATGTCATCATTGATGCGTCTATGCCTGCGGCTTTACGTGCATCAGGTATGATGTGGGGACCAGACGGCACGCAAAAAGAAACTAAGTTTATGATCCCCGATCGTAACTACGCCGGCGTATTCTCTGCGGTTGTTGACTTTTGTCGTGAAAATGGTGCCTTTAACCCGACTACAATGGGTACCGTACCTAACGTTGGCTTAATGGCGCAAAAAGCTGAAGAATATGGCTCACATGACAAAACATTCACTATCACAGGTGAAGGTAGTGTCCGTGTTGTTGATGATAATGGCACAACCTTGTTAGAGCATGCTGTCAGCGAAGGTGATATTTGGAGAATGTGTCAGGCAAAAGACGCGCCAATTCAAGACTGGGTTAAATTAGCGGTAACGCGCGCTAGAGCGAGCAATACGCCGGCGATCTTCTGGTTAGATGAAAACCGCGGTCATGACGCGCAAATGATCAAAAAAGTTCATACTTATCTAGCTGATCACGACACCTCAGGATTAGATATTCAAATTATGGCTCCGGTCAAGGCTTGTGAATATACCTTGGCACGTGTCGCAAAGGGTGAAGATACTATTTCTGTGACCGGTAATGTTTTACGTGATTACCTCACTGATTTATTCCCCATCTTAGAGCTAGGTACCAGTGCAAAAATGCTGTCAATTGTACCTTTAATGAATGGTGGTGGTTTATTTGAAACCGGTGCCGGTGGCTCAGCGCCTAAGCATGTGCAACAATTTGAAAAAGAAAACCATTTACGTTGGGATTCTTTAGGTGAATTCTTGGCGTTAGCGGCTTCACTTGAACATTTAAGTGTTAGTGTCGGTAATCCAAAAGCAAAAGTATTAGCTGATACGCTTGACCAAGCTACGGCGAAATTCTTACAAGAAAATAAGTCGCCATCGCGCCGTGTTGGTGAGTTAGACAACCGTGGCTCTCATTTTTACTTAGCGATGTACTGGGCACAAGCGTTAGCAGAGCAAAGCGATGATGAAAGCCTTAAATCAAGTTTTGTTGCTATTGCTCAAGCCTTAACTAAGCAAGAAGCAAAAATTGTTAAAGAATTAAATGCTGCGCAAGGTCCGAGTATGGACATTAATGGTTATTACTTTGCTGATATCGCTTTAGCAGAAAAAGCTATGCGCCCAAGCGCGACCTTTAACACTATTTTATCTAGCTTGCTATAAGCTTAAATAATCAATAAAAATCGAAAAAGCTAGGTAATTACCTAGCTTTTTTTTGCCTAAAAATTTTAACAATAAAATTGCTGAAAACGCCCTTAGAGCAATTTCACATAATTACTGCTCACTTGTGCTGATTAAGATACGCCAACTACGCTGTGCTCACATGGAGGTAATTACATAGTTATTTTGTAACTAAAAACCTCTCCACTCAATCTCAATAGCCTGCTATAGCTCAATCGAGCGCCTGTTTTGATTTGTTTTTCCTAAAAACAAGAAGGTCAAAAGCGTAATGAAGTTGGTCTTACTATCCGTTTATTTTACAGAAAAGTTTGCATTTGATTTAAAGCAACGGTTTAATCATTCATAGGCGTGATGTTGATTATCACGATTTCAGTATTAGTTTCATGTCTCTTTTTCTATTAGTTTAAGGGTAAAGAGACTAGCAAACGGCTATTTTCATTAGTAAATTTGGGAGAGTTCATATGCCGAACCATGTAAATATTCCTAGTGCAGGCACTAAAATCACCTCAGAGCAGGGTATATTAAAGGTACCTAATAATCCTATAATCCCATTTATCGAAGGTGATGGTATAGGAGTCGATGTAACGCCACCTATGATGAAAGTTGTCGATGCAGCCGTACAAAAAGCCTATGCTGGGGAAAGAAAAATTCACTGGATGGAAGTATATGCTGGTGAGAAAGCAACACAAATTTATGACTCAGAAACTTGGTTACCAGATGAAACATTAGCCATGTTTAAAGAATTTAAAGTGGGCATCAAGGGTCCGCTTACTACGCCAGTAGGCGGAGGCATGCGCTCGTTGAATGTTGCCTTACGACAAATACTCGACTTATATGTTTGCCAGCGACCCGTACAGTGGTTTACCGGTGTGCCTAGCCCGGTGAAAAAGCCAAGTGAAGTTGACATGGTTATCTTTAGAGAAAACTCTGAGGATATCTATGCCGGTATCGAATACCAAGCAGGTAGTGACCAAGCTAAAAAGATGATCCAATTTTTAACCGAAGAAATGGGCGTAACAAAAATACGTTTTCAAGAAAATTGTGGTATCGGTATCAAGCCGGTCTCTAAAGAAGGTACACAAAGACTAGTTCGACAAGCAATACAATACGCTATCGATAATGACCGAGAATCGGTTACGTTAGTCCATAAAGGTAACATCATGAAGTTTACCGAAGGGGCTTTTAAGGACTGGGGCTACGAATTAGCAAGAGAAGAGTTTGGTGCTGATTTATTAAACGGTGGTCCATGGTGTAGTCTTAAAAACCCTAAAACCGGTAAAGAAATCATCATTAAAGATGTCATTGCTGATGCTATGTTACAACAAATATTATTACGTCCCGCAGAATACAGTGTTATCGCGACATTAAACCTTAATGGTGACTACTTATCCGACGCATTAGCGGCACAAGTCGGTGGTATCGGTATAGCACCAGGCGCTAATCTAAATGATGAAATAGCCATTTTTGAAGCCACCCATGGTACGGCGCCAAAATATGCTGGGCAAAATAAGGTTAATCCGGGCTCGGTAATATTATCAGCGGAAATGATGTTACGTCATATGGGCTGGACAGAAGCGGCAAATTTACTATTAAAAGGTATGTCTGGCGCGATTAACGCAAAAACAGTTACCTATGACTTTGAACGTTTAATGGACGATGCAACTTTGGTTACTTGTTCGGAGTTTGGCGATTGTATTATTGATCAAATGTAAAAGCATCAAGATAACTAAGCCAGATTTAAAAACTGTTATCTAACATTTGTTAGGCATAAAAAAACACAGCGAGAATGCTGTGTTTTTTGTTTTAAGCGAACAATAACTTTTACATTAATTGTCTGATTCTAATTCTGATGGGGTAATACTTGCCGCGTGATCACCTTTAGGCCCTGCATTTAATTCGTAGTTCACATCCTGACCCGCCTTTAACGTACGGTATCCTTCCATCTGTATTGTTGAATAATGTGCAAAAATATCTTCACCACCATCCTCTGGACGAATAAAACCAAACCCTTTTGCATTATTAAACCATTTCACTGTACCGTGAGCCATACTTCAACATCCTTCTAAAATCATCGGTAATTAGGTATGCTTTCCTTAAAGCATCATATATTAATTTTAGGCGGACAAAAAACAACCACCAAAGTAAATCGTAGATAATAAATAGAAATAGTCAAGGTTTATGTTATTAACTTTGATGTTTTTTGGCTATTATTTTTAAAATCTTAACGCAAAAATTTAACTGACAGACTAATATAGAACTATGAGTAGATGGAAAGAATTAATAGATGACCAAAGTGTTCTTGATGACGAGGTTATTGAGCAATTTCAGAAACCCCCTATGTATAATGTTGTGTTATTAAATGACGACTATACTCCAATGGACTTTGTCATTGATGTACTGTGTAAGTTTTTTAACATGAATTCGGAGCAAGCAACAGATATTATGTTAGCGATACATTACAAAGGAAAAGGGCGTTGTGGTACCTTTACTGCGGAAGTAGCAGAAACGAAAGTTGATCAAGTACTGAGCTATGCAACAAGCAACGAACATCCGCTAAAATGTACTATGGAAAAGGCGTAATGCAAGATTTAAACTGGAGTAACCTATGCTAAATAAAGATTTAGAAGTATCGTTAAATATGGCTTTTCGTCAGGCTAAAGAGTCTCGCCATGAATTTATGACGGTTGAACATTTATTGTTGGCATTGTTAGACAATCCATCATCCATTGATGCCTTGAGCGCTTGTGGCGCTGATTTAGCAAATTTAAGAAAAGAATTATTAGCCTTTATCACTGATACAACACCGGTTATACCTACGGGTGAAGAAGAGCGAGAAACTCAACCAACGCTGGGTTTTCAACGGGTGTTACAACGCGCTGTTTTTCATGTGCAATCGTCTGGAAAAAGTGAAGTTAATGGTTCAAATGTCTTAGTAGCTATATTTAGTGAACAGGAATCACAAGCGGCTTATTTTTTAAAAAAATCTGATATTAGTCGCTTAGATATTGTTAATTATATTTCACATGGTATTGCGAAAATAGAGCAAGAAAATAGCCGTAGCGAAGAACAAAGCACTGCAGGGGAAGAAGAGCCTCGTACTATAGATAACTTTTCCACTAATCTAAATGAAGAAGCTTTGAAAGGTAATATCGATCCGCTAATAGGTCGAGACAATGAATTAGAAAGAACATTACAGGTGTTAAGTCGACGTCGAAAAAATAATCCTATCTATGTTGGAGAAGCCGGGGTTGGTAAAACCGCCATTGCCGAAGGGTTAGCAAATTTATTGATATCAGATAAAGTACCAGAATTTCTAGCTGATGCTACGATTTACTCGCTCGATATGGGGGCATTGTTAGCTGGGACAAAATATCGTGGAGATTTCGAAAAACGCTTCAAAGCGCTGTTAAAAGAGCTTGAACAAGATGGTAATGCCATTCTCTTTATCGATGAAATTCACACCATTATTGGTGCGGGTGCGGCCTCTGGCGGTATGTTAGACGCGTCTAACTTGCTTAAGCCGTTACTTTCCTCTGGAAAACTGCGCTGTATTGGCTCAACTACCTATCAAGAATATCAAAGTATCTTTGAAAAGGATCGGGCCTTAGCGCGTCGTTTCCAAAAAATAGACGTTGTTGAGCCTAGTGTTGATGATACGACAAAAATTTTACATGGGTTAAAAGAAAAGTATGAGGCTCATCATGGCGTGCGTTATTCTAACAATGCTTTAAGAGCAGCAGCACAGCTTTCGGCGAAATATATTAATGAACGATTTCTACCCGATAAAGCGATTGATGTCATTGATGAAGCCGGCGCAAGACAACAATTGGTTGCAGCATCTAAGCGTAAGAAAGTGATCAGTAATACCGATATTGAAAATATTGTTGCTAAGATGGCACGAATTCCGGCGAAGTCTGTCTCTTCAACCGAGGTTGATAGCCTTAAAACACTCGATCGCAATTTAAAATTGGTAGTCTTTGGTCAAGATCACGCCATTGATGAGTTATCCTCGGTTATTCGTTTGTCGCGAGCGGGCCTAGGCAGTGATAACAAGCCAGTGGGGTCATTTATTTTCGCCGGACCGACTGGTGTAGGTAAAACGGAGGTAACACAACAATTAGCGAAAGTGTTGGGTGTGGAGTTACTGCGTTACGATATGTCTGAATATATGGAGAAACATGCGGTAAGTCGCTTAATTGGCGCCCCTCCTGGCTATGTTGGTTATGAACAGGGCGGTTTACTTACCGATGCTGTGATTAAAAACCCACACGCTGTCGTGCTGTTAGATGAAATAGAAAAAGCCCACGAAGATGTTTACAATATCTTACTACAGGTTATGGATAATGGTACCTTAACTGATAATAATGGCCGAAAAGCTGACTTTAGAAATATTATCTTAGTGTTAACAACGAATGCCGGTGTCGCACATACCGTCAAACAATCTATTGGCTTTAAACAGCAAGATAATAGCCTTGATGCCTTGGAAGAAATAAATAAAGTATTTTCGCCTGAGTTTCGTAACCGTTTAGATAACATTGTTTGGTTTAATCATTTGGATGATGAAGTTATTCAGCAAGTTGTTGATAAATTTATTGTCGAACTGCAAGTACAGCTTGATGAAAAAGGGGTGTCGTTAGAAATAACAAAAGAGGCTAAAAAGTGGATGGCAAGCAAAGGTTATGATAAAGCGATGGGCGCAAGACCTATGGCAAGATTGATCCAAGAGCATTTGAAAAAGCCCCTTGCCAATGAGCTACTCTTTGGTGAGTTAACCCAAGGTGGTGTAGCTAAAGTTGCAGTGAAGAAGGATAAGCTAGTGATTAACTATGAATCTAAAAAAGAATTAGTCGAACACTAACCCTAAAGTTCTCTTCTTTTATAACGTATAAAAAAACCGAGCACGCTCGGTTTTTTGTTATTTCAAATTGGAATTAACTAAATTCTTTTGATAAAAAAACGCTTTATTTAGATAAGCTAAAGCGCTTTTAAAACGGAATTATTAATTTTTATCTAGCACGGAAGATTATGCGGCCTTTAGATAAGTCATAAGGTGTTAATTCAACAGTGACTTTATCGCCAGTTAAAATACGAATGTAATTTTTGCGCATTTTCCCAGAAATATGAGCGGTAACAACATGACCATTTTCCAATTCAACACGGAACATAGTATTTGGCAAAGTATCTAAAACTGTACCTTGCATTTCAATATTTTCTTCTTTCGCCATTGGGCGCCAAACCTCTAAATTAGTGCGTAAATAAAAAGCTGCGCAGATAATGCCGAATTGCAGCGCTAATGTAAAGCTATAGTGTTATTTATTTACGGTTTGCCATTGATTTTCGACTAAAATCTGATGAGGATGGTAACGGTTTTTATAATTCATTTTGTTACATCCTTCAATTTGGTAGCCAAGGTATAGGAAACGTCGCTGGAGTTCAACTGCAATATTAATTTGCTGTAAAATGGAATAAACTCCCAGACCTGATTTTCGGTAGTTGGGGTGATAAAAGGTATAAACCGCTGATAAACCGTTCGGGATTTTATCCGTGACAGCAACACTGATTAAGGTCTTATCATGCCAGATTTCTAAGTAACATTGCTCGGTGATATCATTTTGAGTAAAGCTTTGAAATTGGGCAGTTGAAGCTGGAAACATACTACCATCACTATGTATGGTATTAATATATTGCTCATATAATGGGTAGTAGCTAGCTTTGACTTCATAACTGATGACCACCCTAAATGCTTGATTGCGCTTTAATAAACGTGTTTGGCTTTTTGACGGTTTAAACTCTTGTACTAATACCCGTAACGATTGACATGCCTGGCATGCAAGACAATGAGGTCGGTAAATATCATTACCGCTGCGCCTAAAGCCTTGTTGCATCAACCAGCCGTAATGCTCACTATCATGTAGGCTGTCATCAACGGCAACTAACAAGCGCTCTTCTTGCTCAGGCAGGTAACTGCATGGAAAGGGCTTAGTGATGCCGAGCTTATAGTTAAGACTCATTAATGATTTACCTTTAGTTTAGTTATTCCGTTTAAATTACTCAGTCTCATTATCAGTATAAAGTCGATAGCATTAACACAATTATAGTAAGCTTCACATTGAGTTATGGCAATGTTTTGCTTTGAATGTGAGGAGGTGTGGCAGTGCCAGGTTTTGATAACTGACTGGTGAACTAGTCGATTGTTTTTTATCAGGCACTTTTGATAGCGCAGAAATAACGGATTAACCATGGATAAATACTTTTACCTGTGGCGACCGTTGTTTTAAATTTCACTTGCTTCTTTTAAGGTGCTATATGCATCTTTAAAGGCCCCAAGCTGATAGTGTGTTTCTGCAAGCATTGTCATTAACTCGACTTGCTCAAGTTGCATTTTATAAGACTTTGCAAAGGCAATAGTTTCTACAAGCAAGGTTTTACATTCTTGATAAGCTTTGTTTTGATATAAGATATTAACCATATTTTTGCGCACATGTATTTTTACTCGCCCTGAATTACTGGCATCGGCGGCGAGGATAGCATCATCTAAATAGTTTTTTGCGACTTGGTAATTGCCTAAGTTATTTTGAAGTTCAGATAACCTAGATAAAGAAAATGCCTGGTTGAGTTTGTTGTTGTCCTTAAGTGCCCAATGATAAGACGCTAGCATTAATCGACTTGCTTCTTGCCAATCTCCAACTTTTTGATGGATTCGACCCAGGTTATAATTACCACTAGATAAAAAATGAATGCTATTAATGTCATTATAGATTTTATTGGCTTGTTGTTGATGTGTTTTCGCCGTTTCAATATGTTCCATTTCGGTCATTACTGCGCTAAAACGTTCGAGTATTATCGCTTTATCAAAATCATTGGGCAGTAATTCAAGATACTTAACCGCAAGCTTAAGGTCCTTATTTGCTCGATCATTTTTTCCTAAAAAATTGGAGGCAAAGGCTCTTTCGACCAACGCTGATACTTTAAAAGTTGATAAATTGGCAAGTTCTGCCTTGGCAACCGCCATATTTGCGCTGGCAAAATAGGCATTATACTGGCCGAGCTGGAAGTATGCTCTTGCTTGGCTAATAAGCGCTCTGGTGTACCAACGCTCAGTTAATTGTCCTGTTGCTAATGCTAAATTGGCGTATTTAAGAATATGCTCAGGTTGATCAATAAAATAAGCGATTTCAGATTGCATCACCATTAGTTTGGCATTTAAAACAAGAGAAAGTTTGGGATCGGCTAATAAATTTTCAATTTTATGGAAAGCATTTTCAGGATTGATTGGGATTTGCTGGTTAAGGCTTTGTTCAATGTCAGTTATCTGAAAGGAAAGTGCCAAGCTGGAGTGAATAACAACTAAAAGTAACCCTAAGCCATAAAGTATTCTTTTCACTTATTCCTCCATTTTTAAAGTATTTTTACATAATTATATTATTCATTGTGAAGTTTATATCAAATTCTTGGGCTTATTAATACTCTAATATTGGCATGCTCATTAGTGGTATATGCTTTAGAAAAAGCTTAATGGCCTAGGTTGCCAATAATCTGAGGGCGGAATGATCGACTTTGCAGCAATTTGCTGACCAATAAATTGCTGTCGTGGTACTTCTATACAGCCCATTGAAGCCAAGAAAGGATTTAGCATTTGGCAATCAATGAAATCAACATTGATAGATGCAAGTAATTTAGCCAAAGACAATAAGGCTACTTTTGAGGCATTGCTTTGTCGGTAAAACATTGACTCACCTGAAAAGTATCCGTTAATTGCTACACCGTATAAGCCGCCAACGAGTTGCTGGTTTTGCCATACTTCAATTGAATGCGCCATACCTCGACGATGTAGTGCTTTATAAGCCGCTAGCATTGGATTGACTATCCAAGTTTCTTCTTTACGAAACGGAGCGTCGGCACACAAGGCAATCACTTTATCAAAGTCATGATTAACAGTGACGGTAAAAAGTTTGCGATTCAGCACTTTTTTCAAGGTTTTATTAACCTTGATATCAACAATATTAATAATAGCGCGAGGATCAGGGCTCCACCACATAACGGGCTCGCCATCACTAAACCAAGGGAAAATGCCGAGTTGATAGGCTTGAATTATTCGTTCGGGCGATAAGTCATCACCGAAGGCAAGTAAACCGTTCGGCTCTGCTAAAGCGCTAGATAGCGCAGGGAAAGACGAGCTATTCGTCGATAACCAAGGAATAGCTCGTGCCATTAACTACTGGCTACCTTTAGCATCTAGATAACGCTCTGCATCTAATGCTGCCATACAGCCGGCACCCGCAGAAGTGATCGCTTGACGGTAAATATGATCGGCAACATCGCCGGCAGCGTAAATCCCTTCAACGCTGGTTTGTGTGGCATTCCCATTAGTACCACTTTGAATGGTTAAATAGCCGTCTTTCATGTCAAGTTGGCCTTTAAATATATCTGTGTTTGGCTTATGACCAATAGCGATAAATACGCCCATCACATCAAACTCTTCGGTTGCGTCTGAGTTCATGTCTTTAATACGTACACCCGTAACACCCATATTATCACCCAGTACTTCATCTAAGGTGCGATCTAAGTGCAAAACGATATTACCATTGGCAACTTTATCCATTAAACGCTTAGTCAAAATCTTTTCTGAGCGAAAGGTATCACGGCGATGAATTAAGTGCACTTCAGAGGCAATATTTGATAAATAAAGCGCTTCTTCAACAGCGGTGTTACCACCGCCAACAACCGCGACTTTTTGATTTTTATAGAAAAAACCATCACATGTTGCACAGGCGGAAACACCTTTACCCATAAAGGCTTCTTCAGAAGGTAGCCCTAAGTATTGTGCTGAAGCGCCAGTACAAATAATTAATGCGTCACAGGTATATGTGCCAGAGTCGCCGGTTAATTTGTATGGTTTTGTGCTGAAGTCAACGTCGTTAATGTGATCAAAAATAATTTCAGTATCGAATTTTTCTGCATGCTTTTGCATACGTTCCATTAATGCTGGTCCTGTCAAGTCATCAGCATCACCTGGCCAGTTTTCTACGTCAGTGGTGGTGGTTAATTGCCCACCTTGTTGCATACCTGTGATCATCACTGGTTTTAAATTTGCACGTGCGGCGTAAACGGCGGCGGTATAGCCTGCAGGGCCTGAACCTAAAATGAGTAACGGGCAATGTCTTGCTTCGCTCATGAACTACTCCAAAAAGAATATAAGTTAATGTTTTAATGGTTGGGATTCTAAGTGATTATCTCAAGAGAGCAACAAAGAAATAATTATAATTAATCGCTTATATGTTAAAACTGCAAGAAAAAACTTACAGATTACCTATTAAGTTTATCGCTTGCTCGTCAGCTGCCTTTCGGCGCTAGTGTTTAATAACGCGGTAGTTTTACGGTTATTGCAATTGAGACTTTACACTTAGCAATAAAAAAGCCGCTATCATTTAGCGGCTTTATCTTGTCTGCGCTTAAAACTTATAAGGTAGCAAGGGCGACTTCTGGTGCAACGTAATCATAACCTAATACATCAGCAACTGGCTTGTAGGTAATTTTTCCACCTAAAACATTTAAACCAGCCATTAAGTGAGCATCATCAAGCAATGCTTGCTTAGCACCTTTGTTAGCTAGCGTTACTGTAAACGGCATAGTAGCATTAGTTAATGCCATAGTTGACGTTCTGGCAACACCGCCGGGCATATTAGCAACACAGTAATGAACAACACCATCAACGACATAAGTCGGGTCTTGATGCGTGGTTGCTTTCGATGTTTCAAAACAACCGCCTTGGTCAATCGCGACATCAACAACGACAGCGCCTTTTTTCATCATTTTAATATGCTCAGCAGTGACCAATTTAGGCGCAGCAGCACCTGGGATCAATACGGCGCCGATAACTAGATCAGCTTCGAGAATATATTGGTCCATGGCGTCAGCTGTTGAGTAAACCGTTTTTAGACGACCATCAAATTCTGTATCTAACTGACGAAGACGCGGTAAAGAACGATCTAAAATGGTTACATCAGCGCCCATGCCAACCGCCATACGTGCAGCTTGAGTACCAACAACACCACCACCGACAATTAACACCTTAGCTGGAGCAACACCAGGTACGCCACCTAATAAAGCACCTAAACCGCCTTGTGCTTTTTCTAAAGCATGAGCACCGGCTTGAATAGACATACGGCCAGCCACTTCAGACATCGGCGCTAAAAGTGGTAGACCACCACCATTTTGTGTAACCGTTTCATAAGCAATACAAGTAGCGCCAGAAGCGATTAATAACTCAGTTTGCTGTGGATCTGGGGCTAAATGTAAATAGGTAAAAAGCACTTGGCCAGGACGAAGCATTTTACATTCATTAGGTTGTGGTTCTTTTACTTTGATTATCATGTCAGCGCTAGCAAAAATCTCTGCTGCTGTATTGATAATTTTTGCACCGGCGATAATGTATTGCTCATTATCAAAACCTATTTCTGCACCACCATTATTTTCAACGATCACATCATGACCGTTAACAACTAATTCTTTAACACCTGCAGGTGTTAGGCCAATACGGTACTCGTGGTTTTTTATTTCTTTTGGTACACCAATAATCATATTTTCTATCTCTGTTGTAAAATATGAGGCTAGTATATTTCTTTTTTTACGGATTAACCTGTCGTAATTTATTTATACTCAGGATATAATTCTAATTTTAGCGCTATTATTAGTTAATTGTATATCTGGGGTTTTCGGTGACAAAAAAAATTGATCGTATTGATAAAAACATTTTATTTGAGCTACAAAAAAATGGTCGTTTATCTAATATAGAACTTTCGAAAAGGGTCGGGCTAAGTGCCACACCCTGTTTAGAGAGAGTTAAGCGTTTAGAGAGCGATAAATTTATCATCGGCTACCAAGCGATTCTCAATCCTCATCATTTAGATGCCGCCTTATTAGTTATCGTGGAAATTACCCTAACAAAAACCAGTCCAGATGTATTTGATGATTTCGCCAAAGCAGTACATGGCTTAGATGTCATTCAAGAGTGCCATTTAGTCTCAGGCGATTTTGATTTTTTATTAAAAACACGCGTTGCCGATATGGCAGCCTATCGTGAATTATTAGGTGACACCTTACTCAGATTACCGGCAGTGAGCGAAAGTAGAACCTATGTGGTGATGGAAGAGGTGAAATCTTCAAATCTCATACCAATAAAACGCTAAAACGTTTAATTCACTGCTAATGTTTGGTACTTTAGCTCTATTATTATGATAATTTTCAGCAGAGTGTGCATTTGTCTTCTCCATCTCCGAAATTAAATGGCGTTCAACGTCTTCTCGAAGCAGGACTTTTAGTGTCTTGCGTTTTTGCTATGTTTATCATGTTAGCGCTATTTAGCTTTGATCCCGCCGATCCTGGTTGGTCACAAACTGGTTATCAAAGTCCGGTGCGTAACTTAGGGGGAGCCGTTGGTGCCTATTTATCAGACTTATTATTAAATATATTTGGTTTAGTTGCTTATAGCTTACCTTTTGTTATCGCGATTACCGGTTGGTTGTTGTTTCAAAAATATCATCAATTGATCCGATTAGATTACCTGACGCTAGGCTTAAAGTTTATCGGCTTTATTTTGTTTTATATTGGCATCACCGCCATTGCCAGTATGAATTTTGATGACGTATTTTACTTTTCTGCTGGCGGAATTCTAGGAGATGTATTAAGTAATTCTCTTTTGCCTTATTTGTCCTTTGTCGGTAGCACTTTGTTATTTGTCACCTTTTGTGGTTCAGGTTTTGTACTGTTAACGGGAGTTTCTTTACTTAATGCGATTGATAGGGTGGGGGAGTTAACCATAAATGCAATTGAATATAGTCTTAGAGTCCCTGCATTAATCAAGTATCATTTAGGCACGAGTCTTGAGAAAAAGCACACAGCGCCATTGGCTAAAGTTACAGAGGATGCCAGCAAAAATCTGAGTAATCAAAATAAGGGCTCTGAAGGTGAGAATAACAATAATACCCCAGAGCACTATATTGCTTTTGAACAAGAGTCAGAAGACGTAAAGCAGGCATTAGAAACTATCAGTGATGTTGAGCATGAAAGCATTTTTGCTAAAAGTGCCGATGATAGTGCTTATAATACTCGCGAACATGAACCCTACGTTGATATTGATGAGTTGATGGGGGAACCGTTGGCGATGAATGTGCAAGAACATGTTAGTGAAGATGAAATAGCTGCAGCGTTTGAACCGGTAGAGAAAATCATTGTCGATGAACCGACGACATTACATGATAAAATTTACCAGCAATTGGAAAAGGATAAACCCGCTGAGCCCAATTATAATGAGATGCCCTCATTAGATTTGTTAGATCGCGCTGATAGAGCGAAAAACCCCATAGATCAAGAACAACTTGATCGTGTTTCTCGCTTAGTTGAAGCAAAACTGATGGAGTTTGGCATTAAAGCTGATGTGGTTGGTGTTTTCCCAGGCCCGGTGATCACCCGTTTCGAACTGAACTTAGCACCTGGGGTAAAAGCGAGCAAAATTACTAATTTATCGAAAGATTTAGCGCGCTCGTTATCGGCAAAAAGTGTTCGTGTCGTTGAAGTGATTGAAGGCAAATCAGTGATTGGTATTGAATTACCTAATAAACATCGCGAGACCGTATTCTTTGCTGATGTTATTTCTTGCGAGAAGTTTGCTAACTCAAAGTCAAACTTAGCGATGGCTATTGGTAGTGATATCTCAGGCGTACCTGTGATTGCCGACCTGGCAAAAATGCCGCATTTATTAGTTGCTGGTACCACAGGCTCGGGTAAATCAGTCGCAATCACTGACATGATTGTTAGTATTTTATATAAGTCATCGCCAGAAGATGTGCGCATGATCATGATTGATCCTAAGCAGGTTGAATTGTCGGTTTATGATGGCATCCCTCATTTGCTGTCGGAAGTGGTTACCGACATGAAAGAAGCCGCTAACGCATTACGCTGGTGTGTCGGTGAAATGGAGCGACGTTATCAGTTAATGTCAAAACTAGGGGTGAGAAACCTCAAAGGCTATAATGATAAAGTGGCCAAGGCTATTGCAGCAGGCGAGCCGCTTATTGACCCTTTATGGCAACCCAGTGATGCTTTTAGCCAAACACCACCGATGTTAGAAAAACTGCCATCAATTGTCATAATCGTTGACGAATTCGCTGACATGATGATGATTGTAGGTAAGAAAGTTGAAGAGCTGATCGCCCGAATCGCGCAAAAAGCCCGAGCGGCTGGTATCCATTTGATTTTAGCAACACAACGGCCTTCAGCCGATGTCATTACCGGCTTAATAAAAGCGAATATTCCAACACGTATGGCACTTAGGGTACAATCGCGTATTGAATCTCGTATTATTTTAGACCAACAAGGCGCTGATCAACTGCTAGGTATGGGAGATATGTTTTATCTACCGCCAGGTGAAGCGGTACCTATCAGGGTTCATGGTGCCTTTGTCGATGACCACGAAGTGCATGCGGTCGTCAGTGACTGGAAGTCAAGAGCAGAGCCCAATTACATTGAAGAAATCCTTTCTGGTGATAGTGAACAAGAGATACTATTGCCAGGCGAACAGGCTGATGGCAATAGTGAGGAAGAAATTGATGCTCTATATGATGAAGCATTAGCATTTATCAGTGAAACTCGCCGAGTATCCATTTCCAGCATTCAGCGTAAATTTAGAATAGGTTACAATCGTTCTGCGCGCATTGTTGAACAAATGGAACAAAACGGTGTCGTAACTAGGCCGGGTAATAATGGCGCTCGCGAAGTATTAGCGCCACCGCCAATTAAGGAACATTAAGATGAAATTAATCAAAAGTGGTGTAGTCATGGCAACACTATTTACTGCTGTATTATCAACAGCAAGCTTGGCGACAATAGCAGAAAGCGCCACATCAGAAAACACTGTGATAAACACGTTAACTCCCAGTACTGTGCCGCAGCAAGTCGATGACAGTAAAGCTGAATTGATGGCTAAATTGGCAAAAATAGAGTTTTTCAGTGCTGAGTTTAAGCAACAAATATTTGATCAAGCAGGCAATGAATTACAGCAAGGCAGCGGTTTACTTTCGGTGAGCAAGCCCAACTTAGTTAATTGGCAAACGATAACGCCTGATGAATCATTAATAGTTTCAGACGGCAGTAATTTATGGTTTTATGATCCCTTTGTTGAGCAAGTAAGTGTTTATAGCTTAGCGAGTGCAATAGCCAACACGCCGATTTTATTGATCACCAGTAACGACGAAAAATTGTGGCAAGACTATCGCGTAAATCAGTTAAGTAATAATCGTTACCTGGTTAGTGCTAGCAATGAAAATGCCCGAGTTAAAAGCTTAGAATTAACTTTTTCTAACGATGAAAATAATCTTATCGGCTTTAATATCCTAGATGCTACTGGCCAGTTAAGTGTTATTTCATTGCTCAATCATCATCAAGAGCCGAGCGCAAACTTATTTACTTTTACTGTCCCTGAAGGGGTTTATTTAGATGATCAACGCTAACGGCTCGCTAGATTTAGCGTTTGCTGAAAACGACAGTTTTAAACCGTTAGCGGCAAAGTTAAGACCTAAGTCACTGGCTGAATATGAAGGGCAAGAACATATTCTAGCCAAAGGCATGCCACTGCCATTAGCTATCGAGCAAGGTAAGGTCCACTCTCTGATATTTTGGGGGCCACCAGGCACAGGGAAAACCACGATTGCAGAAATTATTGCTAATCATGCCAATGCTGATATAGAACGGGTTTCAGCTGTTACCTCAGGTATTAAAGATATCAGGCAAGCGATTGAAAACGCAAAAAATCGTGCGACCCATCAGCAACGCAGAACGGTGCTTTTTGTTGATGAAGTGCACCGCTTTAACAAAAGTCAGCAAGATGCTTTCTTACCGCATATTGAAGACGGTACGATAATTTTTATTGGCGCAACCACAGAAAACCCCGCTTTTGAGCTTAATCAGGCGATATTATCCCGTGCCCGCGTTTACACCTTAAAAAAACTCAGTAAAGCCAACTTAAATAATGTCTTAACTCGGGCGATTAGTTATCAAACTAATAGTACACAGCTCGATATTATTATCGATGACGAAACTAAAAAGCAACTGCTGGAATTGGCCAATGGTGATGCACGCCGGTTACTGAATTTATTCGAAAACTGTTTAGAAATAGCAACCATTGACAATAATCAACAAGTGCTGACGAAAACACAGTTAATTCAAGTTGCTGGTAACAAAATTGCCCATTATGATAAAGGCGGCGATGCCTTTTATGATTTGATCAGTGCCTTTCATAAATCCGTTCGAGGCTCAGACCCAGACGCAGCGCTGTATTGGTATGCGCGTATTTTAACTGGCGGTGGTGATGCCCTTTATGTTGCTCGCCGTTTACTAGCCATTGCCAGTGAAGATATTGGTAATGCGGACCCCAGAGCAATGCAATTAGCGATCAACGCTTGGGACACCTTTCAACGGGTGGGGCCAAGTGAAGGTGAGCGAGCGATTGCACAAGCAACCGTTTATATGGCATTGGCACCGAAAAGTAATGCTGTTTATACCGCGTTTTCGCAAGCAAAAGTTTTAGCCAAAGCCACCAGCGAGCTTGATGTTCCGCTGCACCTTAAAAATTCTACCAGTGCTATTACCAAAGACTTAGGCCACGGCAGTGAATACCGCTACGCGCATGACGAAGTCGGTGGTTTCGCCGCAGGAGAGAATTATTTTCCAGAAGAAATCGCCCATACCACGCTTTATCAACCGACAGATCGTGGTCTAGAAAAACAACTGCGCGATAAGTTAAATTATTTAAACCAGTTAAATCAACAAAGTGACCAACGTCGATATGACTAATAGTATAAGTAACCTGAGTTTGTATTTATTTATCGCCTTGGGTGGCGCTTTTGGTGCTAGCTTACGCTTTTATATTTCACAATTAATTTTAAATTGGCTCGGAAAAGGTTTCCCTTTTGCAACGTTGGCGGTTAATATTTCCGGCTCCCTGATCATGGGGGCACTTTATGGACTAATTGAGCAAGGTGTGATTGATGTGGTTGTTTACAGAACACTTATCGGCATTGGATTTTTAGGTGCCTTTACCACCTTTTCAACTTTCTCATTAGACACCTTGTTATTAATTCAACAAGGTGATCTATTAAAAGCGACAATAAATATTCTTCTTAATGTGAGCTTATGCATCCTTGCAGCAGCATTAGGTATGTTTATTGTATCTATTTTTAACAAGTAAATAACAAAGAAAACACGTGACATATCATGCTTGATCCAAAATTACTTAGAACAGATATAGAAAATACCGCAGCCGAACTTGCCAAACGTGGATATACCTTAGATACCGTCCAATTAATTGAGCTGGAAGAGCAACGTAAAGCGATCCAAATGAAAACGCAAGATTTGCAAAATCAGCGTAACACGCGCTCTAAGTCAATAGGACAAGCCAAGGCCCGTGGCGAAGATATTCAGCCATTACTGGCAGAAGTGAGTAAGCTCGGTGATGAGCTAGAAGCTGCAAAAGAAGAGCAAAGCCAAGTGTTAGCTCAAATCGACAATATCGCTTCGGCGATACCTAATTTAATTCATCAGTCAGTACCCGCAGGGGCAAGTGAAGACGATAACGTTGAAATAAAACGTTGGGGTACGCCACGCGAATTCGATTTTGAAGTAAAAGATCATGTTGATGTCGCGACCGCATTAGATAAAGGTTTAGACTTTGAAAGTGGCGCTAAGCTTGCTGGTACGCGCTTTGCTGTAATGCGTGGTCAAATTGCAAAATTGCATCGTGCGCTAGCGCAGTTTATGTTAGATGTGCACAGTGAAGAGCATGGCTATCAAGAAATGTATGTACCTTATTTAGTTAATCATGACTCTTTATACGGTACCGGTCAGTTACCAAAATTTGGTGAAGACTTGTTCCATACCGAATTAAACAATAAAAAGTTATCCTTGATCCCAACAGCTGAAGTACCATTAACTAACTTAGTACGCGATGAGATTGTTGAAGAGCACGAGTTACCGATTAAAATGTGTGCTCATACACCATGCTTTCGTAGTGAAGCAGGCTCTTATGGTCGTGATATTCGTGGCTTAATTCGCCAGCATCAATTTGATAAAGTAGAAATGGTACAAATTGTTAAGCCCGAAGATTCATTTCAAGCCTTGGAAGAATTAACCGGTCATGCTGAAAAGATTCTTGAAAAGCTAGAATTACCTTATCGTACTGTTGTGTTATGTACCGGTGATATTGGCTTTAGTGCTACAAAGACTTTTGATATTGAAGTCTGGTTACCAGCACAAAATACTTATCGTGAAATTTCGTCTTGTTCAAATATGGGCGATTTCCAAGCGCGTAGAATGCAAGCAAGATACCGCAATAGTGAAACCAATAAACCTGAACTAGTACATACCTTAAACGGCTCAGGCTTAGCGGTAGGGCGCACGCTAGTTGCAGTAATCGAAAACTATCAGCAAGCGGATGGTAGCATTAACGTACCAACCGTTTTGCAGTCTTACATGAAAGGTTGTACTAACATCAGCTAGATAAGCGCAAGCTTTTAGTAAGAAATTAAAAACCCAGTAGCTCGCTATTGGGTTTTTTGCAATAATGCCATGTGCCTAGGTAAGGAAAAAGTAAGAAAAAATCTCAAGCGTGCTCATTAGTCAACGTCAAGCAGTTTTAGCGCTAACTCATTGTTGTCAACGTAAGCTTAAATTTTAAACAACTAACATCTAATGGCGCACCAACATAGTGCGATATTGCTAAGGTTGTGCAACCCTTCAAACTAATTATAGTAGTAGTACCATATATATTTTCTATCCATCTGATTCATAAAGCTTATTTTATTTTAAAAGCTTAACTTTATTGGTCTGTTATCTGCATAACTGTAATGAAGTTATGTTTATTTCAATGCTGACATTCCATTGCTATTAAAGGATTTGTATGGACTCTATTCTGATTATTATTGCTGTATCTTTAGCGCTAGCGAGTGTTATTAATATCGTATTAGCAAAATTCTCTATTTCCCATATTGTTGGTTATATTATTACCGGAACTATTGTCAGTAATTTTTTTGATTTTAATGGCAGTGAAAATTTACACTTACTAGATTTAATCGGAGAATTTGGCATTGTATTTTTAATGTTTACCATTGGCTTAGAGATGTCTTTTGCTAAGTTAGGTAAAATGAAGGAGCTCATATTTCTCAATGGATTTATCCAGCTTACGGGCAGTGCCATTGTTATTTTTCTTTTGGCATTTTATGCCTTCGACATTGATACTATTTCTTCCTTAATTATTGCACTGTCATTTAGTCTCTCGTCGACGGCCATCGTATTACCTTATCTTAAAAAATCGAAAGATATTGTTACTCCATACGGTAAAAAATCTGTTGCCATTTTAGTCTTCCAAGACTTAGCCGTTATCCCGATTTTATTATTGATGAGTTTTTTATCGAACAATGAATTATCACTAAGCGATATATTGTTAAAGACCATACTGTACGCCAGCATAATTATTATTTTCATGTTTACCATTGGTAAGAAAATAATCACTTGGTTGTTGCATTTTTCAGCGAATGCTCGCATGGAAGAGCTGTTTTTAAGTTCGGTATTTAGCATTGTATTAGGGGCGTCTTTGATAGCACATGAATTAGGGTTTACTTATTCATTAGGCGCATTTATAGCCGGTATGATCATTGCCGAGACTAAATTCCATATCAAGGTAGAATCAGACATAGCATCTTATAAAGATTTACTACTCGGCGCTTTTTTCTTTTCCATAGGAACAAAAATTGACGTTGTTTACTTTATCACCAACCTACATTGGGTGTTGGGTACTTTAACGTTAGTGATGCTTGTAAAAGCCATCATTGTTTATTTTCTAATCAGAGCCAAGTCTAATAAAAGTGAGGCGGTAAAAACTGCGATAGCGTTATGTCAGGTTGGCGAGTTTTCTTTCGCTATCTTTGCTTTGGCGTTAAGCCAAGGTATTTTAACAGAAAACCTCGCCAGCTTTTTAATATTAATCACGGTGTTATCAATGATCTTAACGCCGTTTATGGTTGGTCATATCTATAAGCTAGCGGCATTATTTGTTGTTGAATTTTTTGAAGCAGATAAAATAGATAAAGTCAGTGTTAATAATCATACGATTGTTTGTGGTTTTGCTATTCTCGGCAGAATTGTCGCCAAAGAGCTGAGCAGTAAAGGGATTAGCTTCTTAATTATTTCCGATAATTTGCCACATGTATTATTGGCTAGGAAGCGAGGTTATGATGCCTATTTTGGCCATTTAGATAAACAGCCGGTACTTGAGTCGTTAAAAGTGGAGCAAACAAGTAGTATTATAGTTACAGTTAACACCTTAAAAAATAAGCAAATGATATGTCAAGCTGTGCTTGACTATTATCCAAACGCTAACTTAATTGTTAAAGTAAATACCTTAGAAGAAAAAGCAGCGATGTCAGATATTAACATTAACTCTTTTGTCCACGCTCAACATGAAACAGCGATGTTATTGGTAAAGCAGAGCATGTCTGCAACCATTTTACCGGCAAGTGAGTTTTAGCTTACAGCTCGTTTTAAGCGACAGGATCCGTTCGCATTACATATGATTTATGCAATTTTATCTGTAAAAAATAATCCATACGTAAATATAGAGGAGTGATTGACGATATATCTTCTTTACGCTGAATTTTAAAAGCGCTTTTCAGGTCTTAATAGTAAGCGAGTTATTTATTTAGGAAGTATTTATTTTGTTGCGTAGTTTATTAATACAAGTCACTGTTTTCTTTTTTATTTTTCATGCTATCTCGATGTTAAGGGAAACTAGCATGCTTTCTAGCAGCACAGCCGTTGTTCCGGCCCAACATCAATTACCAACCTTAACGAATAATGAAATCAGTCTTCATGCTAATGGCAAAAAAACCATTGTCTATTTTTTTGCCCCTTGGTGCCAAGTTTGTCATTTAAGTATTGGTAATTTACAAAACCTTTACCAAAAAAATCCTGATTTAAACGTTATTGCCGTTGCCTTAGATTTTGTCGACATTGATGAAGTGAAGGATTTTACAAATAGACATCAGTTATCTTTTCCGGTTGCGCTGGGAAATGAGTCAGTCAAAGCAGACTTTCAAGTACAAGGCTACCCAAGTTATTATGTTTTAGATGAAGAAAATTCCATCATTGGTCGCTCTCTTGGCTATTCTTCTGAAATAGGCCTGTATTTAAGGAGTTTTTAGTCTTCTGATCTTTTCTCGGTTTGTGTACACTAAGGCAATCAAAACAAAAGAGAGCAGAATATCTTATGCAAATTTCCGCAAACTTTGACTCAGGTAATATCGATGTTATCTCAGCAGAAGCGCCAAGTAATATTCAATTAGCCATTAAAAAAGATCATCAATCAGAATTCTACCAATGGTTTCATTTCAAACTACATAATACCCAGCACAGCGAACATGTTATGCATTTAACTAATGCTGGCGAGTCTGCTTATGTGGAAGGTTGGAAAAACTACCAAGCAGTGGCATCTTATGATCGCCAACATTGGTTTCGTGTGCCGACAGAATTTGATGGCAAAAACCTCACTATTACATTCACCCCTGAGTATGACTCTACTTATTTTGCCTACTTTGCGCCGTACAGTTATGAGCGGCATCAAGACCTAATTCACAGTGCACAATTAGATATTGACTGTCAGTTACAAGTATTAGGACAAACTCTTGATGGCCGAGATATCTCGGTATTAAAAGTTGGTGAAGAGGGCGAAGACAAGAAAGTGATCTGGCTTACTGCAAGGCAACACCCCGGTGAATCCATGGCTGAGTGGTTTATGGAAGGTTTTATCGACCGCTTGTTAGATGAAGATGACGGGGTAGCACGTTCATTATTAAACAGTGCCGTATTCTATTTAGTACCTAATATGAATCCAGATGGCTCGGTAAGAGGTCATCTTCGTACTAATGCTAAAGGAGTTAACTTAAATCGTGAGTGGCAAAATCCTTCGATGGAAAATAGCCCCGAAGTATACCTTGTCCGTGAAAAAATGTTAGCAACAGGCGTAGACATGCATTTGGATATTCATGGTGATGAAGCGCTACCGTTTAACTTTGTTGCGGGTTGTGAAGGCATTCCCTCCTATGACGCACGTCACCAAGCGTTAGAAGAAAAGTTTAAAAACGTCTTGTTGGCTATTACGCCAGAATTCCAAGACGACAAAGGATACGATAAAGACGAGCCCGGCCAAGCCAATTTAACCGTTGCCGCTAATTGGGTTGGTGAACAGTTTAAATGCTTAGCCTACACCGTAGAAATGCCATTTAAAGACAACGATTTATTGCCTGATTATAGTGTCGGTTGGTCAGATGAGCGTAGTAGCTTATTCGGACGAGACTTCCTAACGGCGATTTACCATGTGGTAGGTGATTTACGTTAAGCGCTCAGATTGCACGGTACTTTACATAGTAAAAATAACTTTAAAAAAATAATAATAATTAGGAGTCTAGAGTGCAAGAAATTGTCAATACACTAAATAGTATCATCTGGAGCCCAGCATTGATTTATCTTTGCTTGGGTGCTGGATTATTTTTCTCAATCATCACCCGCTTTGTACAAGTGCGTCAGTTTCGTGAAATGTGGCGATTGTTGATGACAGGGAAGAGTTCCGCGCAGGGCATATCTTCCTTCCAAGCGCTAGCGGTTTCGTTATCTGGTCGTGTTGGAACTGGCAATATTGCTGGTGTTGCAGCAGCTATTGGTTTTGGCGGCCCTGGTGCAGTATTTTGGATGTGGGTAGTGGCCTTTTTTGGCTCCGCTACCGCCTACATTGAATCAACTAATGCGCAAATTTATAAAGAAGAACAAGACGGTTTATACCGCGGTGGTCCCGCTTATTACATTGAAAAAGCTATGGGGCAAAAATGGTATGCTTGGATATTTGCTATAGCCACTATTGTAGCTTGTGGTGCGCTGTTGCCAACGGTGCAATCTAATAGTATTGGTGTCGCGGTGACTATGGTGTTTGGCAGCGGCAATATTATTGATACTGCACTTGGGCCCATTGAAATGACCAAGTTATATACGGCGGTATTTATTGTCCTTATCTTAGGCTTTATCATTTTTGGTGGTGTCAAACGTATTGCTAACTTTACCCAAGTTGTCGTACCTTTTATGGCGCTCGCCTACATCATTATCGCCTGTGTGATGATCTTTTTACATATTGACCGTTTAGCTGATGTCTTTATGTTGATCATAACCGATGCTTTTTCTCCAATGGCAGGGGTCGGTGCGGCAATAGGTTGGGGCGTTAAACGCGGGGTTTACTCTAATGAAGCAGGTCAAGGCACCGGTCCTCATGCCGCGGCCGCCGCAGAGGTTGCCCATCCGGCACAACAAGGTTTAGTACAAGCATTTTCAGTTTATATTGATACCTTATTTGTCTGTACTGCCACCGCGTTTATGATTTTGATCACTCAATCTTACAACGTCAGGTTAGAGGGTGAAGCGAGCTTTATCGTGCAGAACATTGCCGGTGACATTGCCGCTAATAGTCCAGCCTTTACACAAATTGCTGTCGAAAGCATGCTGACAGGTTTTGGTAAGCCGTTTATTGCTATTGCATTATTTTTCTTCGCCTTCACTACGATATTGGCGTATTACTTTATTGCCGAGAATAATGTCTCGTATATTAAGCGGACCTTTAATATTCCCGTTTTAACGTTTTTATTAAAGCTCTTGATTATGATCGCGACCTTCTATGGCACAGTCAAAGCCGCTGATATAGCTTGGGGTATGGGTGATATAGGTGTTGGTATGATGGCGTGGTTAAATATTATCGGTATCATCATTATTTTCTTTATGTCTAAGCCCGCAGTGAAAGCACTAAGAGACTATGAAAAACAACAAAAAGCTGGGGTGGAAAATTACACCTTTGATCCGAAAAGCCTGCAAATTAAGAATGCTGATTTTTGGGAAAAGCGCTTCGAACAAGCAAATAAAAAATAATTGTTATTTAGTGGAAAAAAACGCCCGCAAGGGCGTTTTTTTTAGGTAAAATACCGCATCGAAAAAGAGGTGGAAAAATGGCCGTTATAAATTGCCCTAGTTGTAAGAAAAAAATTTCAGATAAAGCAAAATCATGTAATCATTGCCAGTTGAATTTGAGCGCATTAGACGCAGATAAAATAGCGTTATTAAAGCGCGTTGAAACAGTAAAAAAATCGCAACAATTGATGAACCATTCATTTATCGCCATGTTATTGTTCTGTGGCGGCTTTTTGTCACTATATTGGCTAGACGCTCAACCCGGAAGCTGGCAGTATGTTGCCTCCATTAGCAGTACAGTGTTGGGCTTTATTTTATATCTTGTCACGCGTGTCAGATTGATATTAGCGAAACGTGGGCGTTCGTAGCTAGCAGTTGTTCAATTATTATTTAAAGAGAGTTTCATGGATATCATTGAGTTAGTCGAAACCATGTCGGAAGACATGTATTTACGTTTAAAGTGTGCTGCTGAAACAGGCAAGTGGCCAGAAGGAGTAGCGGTTGATAAAGCGCAGCAGTTGTCAGCCGTTCAAATTACTATGGCTTACCAAGCAAGACATTTAAACTCAGATCAAACTTTGTCCATTGGTGCTAATGGTGAAATGATCATGAAATCAAAAAGTGAATTACGTTCCGATTTTCCTGCAAAAAAAGATAGCAATGATATTGCTAGGTTTTCCGATTTATGATTCTTTCTAAATTTTTCAAAAAGCAATGGCAACATAAAAACAGTATTGTTCGAGTTGAAGCCATAAACAATAGTTTATCAATCAATGAGCCAGAGCAACGCGCAATAATCGAGCAGCTTGCACAGAGCGACGATAATGAAAATGTTCGACGGGCAGCGTTAATAAAACTAGCGAACTTTCAAACTTGGTTAAGCCATAGTCAAGAAAACTCGATGGCGAAGATAAAACTCTATGCCGGTAAAAAAGTAGCGGCAATTTTAACAGATCAAGATGACATTAAAGTATCTGCACAAGACAAGCTCGCCTATATTAATGAGTACAAGCATTATCGTTTATATGAAGACTGGCTAAAAATTACGGTAGATGCCAATTTGATTATTGCCTTATTTGAAAAAATAGCCAATAAAAGTAATGAGCAAAATAAAAAGTTGCCAATAAAGCCGCAGTTATTACTTAATCTTTTTAGTCAAAAGCAAAATATCGAAGTACAGCAATATATTATCGAAAAAGTTGCAGATATAGACACCTTAGAAAAACTTAAGAAAAAGTCCACTAATGCTGAGGTTACTACGTTATTAAACGAGAAAATAGAAAAGTTACAATTCGCTATTGAGCAACCTATCGCACTGCGCAAAAAAATCAACTTAGTTTTAGCTAAGTTACAAGCACTAAAAGAGCAGCAAAACTACTCGCTCTATCTAGAAAAAAGCACATTACTTAATAATGAGTGGCAGACATTAGTGCAGGAGTTTAGCTGTTTCGATGAGGCTGAGCAGCTAAGCTTTAATGACAAGCGAGCGGCTATACAAAGTCAGCTCGATAAATTGTTTGTTGTTAAGGCCGAGCAACATGCCCAAGCTGAAATAGCACGCAAGCTAGAGCAAGAAAAACAACAAGCGCGTATTCATTTTGACAAAACCTTAATAATAGTCGATCAAACGTTAACCACTAGCATTTTTGAAAATGAGGTGATTGATGAACAACAGTATCAAACTGTTTTTGATAAATTAACCAGCGAGATCATCGCCTCAGCGTTAACGCAAGATGAGCAAAACACATTTATCGCTAAAATATGTCAACAACAAAAGAAGTTGCAGCAATTACCAGAGATTGCAGAATCAGTAAGTGAGGCGACACATTTAATTTCAAAAATATCTCAATTAGCCTTACCAACAAACATTTTAGAAATGAATGAGCGTTTGCCAATTTTCCAGCAATGGTTAGCAAATTGGCAAAACGCCGAGAATAAATCTGCAGGTACTTTACCTGATTCAATCAAGCACGCGGCACAAGAAATTCAACAAAATTGGCGTAAAGCCTTAAAACCATTACAAGTGGCACAAAAGCAAGAATTCTCGTTGACCCAGAAAAAACTTCATGATGTTAGACGATTAATCGCCGCGGGAAAATACAATGCTGCTTTTGGTGTCTTCAAAAAAGCTAAGCAGCTGTTTAATGCTTTATCTGAGCAACAGCAACATCGACTGCAAAAAGATTATGATGCGCTCAGTGAAAAAATTGCCGAGCTCGCAGATTGGGAACATTACATTGCAACGCCGCGTAAAGAAAAATTATTAGCGGAAATTAAAGCCATTGTTGAAACGCCGCTTGATAACCCGAACGAACAGGCTGAAAAGGTCAAACAATACCGTAAAATATGGAACAGCTTAGGCCATGCCGATGATGACGCTGAAAAAAGTTTAAATGCACAGTTCAATCGATTATCTGAAAGCGCATTTACCCCTTGTCGATTATTTTTTGCTGAGCAAGAAAAATTACGCGCGCAACATTTAATTACTCGTCAAGGCTTTGTCGAACAAGCGAAAAAACTTGCCGAGCAGGTGACGGGTGAAAATAATAGCGACAGTGAACCTACTGAGCTAGATTATAAAAGTTTGGAAGTGGAGTTAAATCAACTGAGCAAACACTGGCAAAGTGCTGGTCAGGTTGACCGCGGCGTTTATCAAGAGATTAACAACGAGTTTACGCTGGTGTTAGCGCCGATAAAGTCTGCCATCAATAGTTTTCATCAGCAAAATAAAGCCGCTAAACAGGCATTGATCAATAGTGCGGAAAAGTTACTTGCCGAAGCTGATATTTATGCCGCTGTTAATCAAGTTAAAAGTTTACAAAGCCAATGGCGTGACATCGGTTATGCTGGTGCCAAAGTTGAAAATAAGCTTTGGCAAAAGTTTCGAAAAATTAACGATGAAATTTTTGCTAAGCGCGAGCAACAAACTGCTTTGGAAAAATCGGCAACAAGCGCGAAAGCAGCAGAGTTGGCAAGTAGCTTAACAGCACTTGAAGAAAAATTTGCTCAGGCCAAAGAAATAAAAGAGTTACAGCAATTTGAACAAGCACTACAAGCGCTGCATTTTGATGTCGAAAAACAAAAACCAAAAATGCTTAATTTAGCAAAGCAAATCAGTGCTAAAGAAAAAGTCATTGCCAAATTGATTATTGACGCTAAGCAAGAAAATGAAAAGCAACAATGGCGTGATTTATTCTCAACACTTGAAGCTAGTATTGCTAATAATCAATGTTTTACCGAACAGAGCCCTTACCTACAGCTAAATTCATTTTGGCAGAAAAAACTCAAAGAGTTAGCAAATAAAGCTACTGAAGTTAATCGAGCAGCTGCAACCTTAGAGCTTGAAGTGTTATCTGGCATTCCGTCACCGATTGAATTACAGCAGGAACGCATGAAAGTGCAAGTCAATTTAATGCAGGCACAAATGTCTTCAGGCGCACCGATTGACTTACCTGAAAAATTCACCCAATGGTTATTATCAGGCAAGTTTGGTCCACAAGACTTAGCGTTATTAGAGCGAATAAAGCCTATTTTTCAATAATATTGTGCTTTAGCAATAAAAAAGTCAGCAATTATTGCTGACTTTTTTATTTCCAAGTGTTTCACTACCCTGATAGCTGATAGCTGATAGCTGATAGCTGATAGCTGATAGCTGATAGCTGATAGCTGATAGCTGATAGCTGATAGCTGATAGCTGATAGCTGATAGCTGATAGCTGATAGCTGATAGCTGATAGCTACTCGATAATAGCTGTACTTATTTCACCGCGTAAATTCACTTCCAGTAATTGGCAAATTTTTGCCTGACTGTAACCTTTGCTCAGTAAGTAGTGTAGCTTGGTTAAGGTCGCCTCTAAGGTCATATCATGACCACTGATCACGCCAATTTTACTCAAGGCATTGCCGGTTGCATAGCCTTTCATATTAACCGTGCCTTTAATACACTGACTACAATTAACAATCACAATACCATCATCATTAGCTTGCTTTAAACAATCAAGCAATGACTGATCTTGTGGGGCATTTCCAACCCCGTAGCTACGAATTATCAGCGCTTTAACAGGCTGTTTAATGATGTTTTTAATTAGCTCTACTGAGATACCAGGATATAAATGCACGACACCAATAGGTTGCGGGGTAATCTGCGCTAATGTTAAGGGGAGAGATACTGGCTGAGAAATTTTCCCTTGGTTTAACTTAATGTTAATACCCGCTTCTAATAAAGGTGGCAAGTTCGGCGAATCAAAGGCATTAAAGCCATCGGCATAGGCTTTTATGCTGCGATTACCTCGAAACAGCTTATTATTGAAATATAGACCCACCTCATTAATTGGATAATTAGCGGCAATATATAGCGAATTTAATAGGTTTTCTTTACCGTCTGAGCGTAGTTGACTAAAGGGAATTTGTGAGCCCGTGACAATCACAGGTTTACTTAAGTTTTCCAACATAAAAGACAGCGCAGAGCTGGTATAAGCCATAGTGTCTGTGCCATGTAAAACTACAAAACCATCATACTGGTCATAATGCTGTTTGATGTCATTGGCAATATGTTGCCAATCGCCGGGTGACATATTAGAAGAGTCAATTAACGGGTGATATTCATTAATGGTAAATTCAGGCATTTCTTCGCGGTGAAAATCAGGCGTTTTCATAATCGCGTCGGTTAAATGTTGTTTTTGTGGGATATAACCGTTTTCACTCGGCTTCATGCCTATTGTGCCACCGGTATAAGCGATATAAATGCGTTTTTTCATAGCTCAAGTCTTAATATAGCAATGGCAAAGCGAAACCTGCCAAAAAGTAATAGTGAAGAAATTGCTCAGGATTGTAACATAAAGACAGCAACATATGAGTCAGAAAAACGGCAGTAGATAATAAAAAAGCCTCGACTTATCGAGGCTTTATCTGTCATTTAAGCTAACATTTAGTGAATCTAAGATTATTCAATTTCACAGGCCAGACAAAAAGAATAGATACCTTGTGGATCATTTAATTGCGCAAGTTGTTCAAGTTCAAGTGAGAGTTTTGCAATAACGCTAGTAAGGCTATTTTTGCTGTATTGTGTTTGCGCTGGCTGACCAAATAATACCGAAGCCTGACCAAATAAGCTCTGTAAAAACAACGCCCGCGGGCTTTTCGCGGTTTCAATTAATAAAGTATCATAATTGGCCAAGTTGGCGAGCTCAGCAGCGGCTTCAATAGCATTATCAATATTACCTAAGGCGTCAACCAAACCTAGTTCTAACGCTTTAACACCTGACCATACACGACCTTGCGCGATAGCGTCCACTTGTGTTGTGCTCATTTGACGATTTTTTGCCACAATTTCAATAAAGTCACGGTAACCACGTTCAATATTTAATTGCACAATAGCAGCCATACCCGGTGTTACGGCCCGAGTTAAGCCAAAGCCGGCAATATCAGTGGTACCAACGCCATCAGTATGGATGCCTAATTTACTTAAAGTATTTTCAAAAGTCATAAAGAAACCAAAGATACCAATTGAGCCAGTAATCGTGGTAGGAGAGGCATAAATTTTATCTGCTGAAGCGGATATCCAATAACCGCCAGATGCTGCATAGGTCCCCATGGAGGCAATCACAGGTTTACCTGCCGCCTTTAGTAACTCCACTTCTTGGCGAATAACTTCTGAAGCAAATGCGCTACCGCCAGGACTATCGACACGTAACACAACTGCTTTAACGTTGTGATTATCACGTGCTTCACGTAATAATGCTGCGGTACTTGTTCCACCAATGGTGCCAGGCTTTTGGTTACCGTCTAAAATAGTACCTTTGGCCACAATAACCGCAACTTTATCGCCGCTAATCTCTGTTTTAGCCGTTGACTTGATCACCGTTAAATAATCATTAAACGCAATGTTTTTATAGCTTTTCTCGCCGTCACTACCTAAGGTCTTTATCAGTTCTTGGCTCATCTGTGCGTTAGTTTTTAAGGCATCAACCCAGTTATTTGTTAAGGCATATTCGGCAATATTGCCATCGGCGGCTTTTAGCTTAGTTAATAGCACATCAACGTCTTCATCAAAATTACTGATGGCAAAGTTGCGTTGCTCGGCAACGTCTACTTTATATTGTTGCCAGAGGTCATTTAACCATTGCTGGTTGGCTTCTTTAGCCGCTTCTGACATATCATCGCGTATATAAGGTTCAACCGCAGATTTATAGGTGCCAACGCGAAAAACGTGCTGGCTAATTGACAGTTTTTCTAATGCTGATTTAAAGTAGAGTTGGTAGCGACCATAGCCGTCTAATAGCATCCAACCCTTGGGATTTAACCAAATTTCATCCGCATAACTTGCCAAATAATATTGGTTTTGGCTGTATTGCTCACCAACAGCAATGATTTTTTTACCACTTTCTTTAAACTGGACCAAGGCTTGGGCAATATCGCGCAATATGGTAATGCCTGAGCCTTGCATGTTGTTTAAATCTAGCACTATCATGCTGATACGTGGATCGGTCTGAGCATGGGTTATCACAGATAAAATATCAGCTAGCAACACTTCAGTTGAGATTTCAGGTTTTTCAAGTGCTTCACCGATAAAGGCATCCATAGGGTCAATATCGCGTTTTTGTTCAACAATATCACCACGGATATTTAAAAGTAGGGCCGAACCTTGTTTGACATTTATATTTTCTCCGTCGCTACTTATGGCGATAAATAAAATTAATAAGATACTAAAAAACACCAAATTAATAATGATTTTTCGCGTTGTGTTAAGCAAACTAAATAACCCTAAGGTTACTCTTGCTAATGTACTCTTATTTTCGTTCATAAAACCTTGTCTATCGATAGTTTTGTATTCATGGTTATATGCTACTGAAAATTCACTTGCTTAAGTAGTCGTAAATGTAAAAATTCTTGTCATTTATTAGTCAATCCATGACAAAATTCATTGATAGTCGATTTAATGTCCGTTTATATCATCTTATTTTACATAGCGCCGGTTTCTTGGCTAATAAGAAAGTTGAAAGAAATTATCACCCGCTAAGTTCTATTATCTATACGGATAAGCAGTTTTTTGATTATTTGATCGTAAGATAAGTAGATTAATGGATGAATTATTAATGACAAATATATATGAATGTATATGATAACAAAGAGAAAGCGTTTTATACGGTATTTTAAACTGGTAACCTAGTGAATAATCTTGACCAGCTCATTTGTAACTAAAGGAATAAGTAGTTTTATGAACGTATTGGAGTTTTTACATACCCGCCAGTCTAATCCTCATTTGCAAGGGGGGACGCCTGATGAGGAAAGCATTAATAATATTCTCAAGGCGGGCATGCGCGCACCTGATCACGCCGGTTTAACACCATGGCGGTTTACCGTTGTTAAAGATGAAGGCTTAACAAAACTAAGTAAAACGTTTAAATCAGCAGCGATCAGTGATGGTAACGATGAGCTTAAAATTGAAAAAGCGGCTAAAATGCCGTTTCGAGCACCGTTAATTATCATTGTTAGCACGCAATTTCACCAACACGTTAAAGTCCCTAAACAAGAGCAGATCATCGCCGCAGGCTGTGCCACACACGCGATGCAAATGGCCGCGACGAGTATTGGGCTAGGCGCTATGTGGCGCACCGGTGAAATGAGTTATCATCCGCTAGTCAAAGAGCGTTTGGGTATCGAGTTACATGAAGAAATAGTCGGTTTTTTATATATCGGTGAAAAGGCAAAAGAGTTACCGGTGAAAACCAGTAAAGCGCTGGATGAATACGTCAATTATTTCTAAGTTAAACACTTTTAATTAACCTTATAGCCTTAAAAAAGAAAACCCTCAAGTGAGGGTTTTTTTAGTATTGTCTAATGTTAACTTAGAACGAGGCGTTATTTGGCGTTCTGGGGAAAGGGATCACGTCACGAACATTTTGTATGCCGGTAGCATAAGCCACTAAACGTTCAAAACCTAAACCAAAGCCTGAATGTGGCACAGTGCCATAACGACGTAAATCGCGATACCAACTATAATCAGCCGCATCTAAATTCATTTCAGCTAAACGTTGATCTAAGACATCTAAACGCTCTTCACGTTGGCTACCACCGATGATTTCGCCGATACCCGGCGCTAAAATATCCATCGCGGCAACGGTTTTACCGTCATCATTCAAACGCATATAAAATGATTTAATATCTTTCGGATAATTTTGTAACACCACTGGACCGTTGAAATGCACTTCCGCTAAGTAACGCTCATGCTCTGAGTTTAAATCTACGCCCCAAGCTACTTTGTTTTCAAACTTTTTACCACAGTTCTCTAAAATGGTGATCGCGTCAGTATAATCTAAACGGATAAAGTCGTTGTTGATCACTGAGTTTAAACGCTCAATAACCGTTTTATCAACACGTTGTTCAAAGAAGGCCATATCATCAGCACGCTCATCAAGCACAGCTTTCAAGACGTATTTCAACATTTCTTCAGCAAGATCGGCAGCATCGCTAAGATTAGCGAAGGCGATTTCCGGCTCGATCATCCAAAACTCAGCGAGATGACGTGAGGTATTGGAATTTTCGGCGCGGAATGTTGGGCCAAAAGTATACACTTTCGAAAGGGCACAACAATAGGTTTCAGCATTTAATTGGCCCGATACGGTTAAGAAGGTTTCTTTGCCGAAAAAGTCTTGTCCGTAGTCAACCTGACCTTGGTCGTTTAGCGGTAAATTTTCCATATCCAGCGTACTCACGCGGAACATTTCACCTGCACCTTCACAGTCACTACCGGTAATTAATGGCGTGCTAATCCAAAAGTAACCTTTACTATGCAGAAAACGGTGTACTGCTTGCGCTAAGGTATTGCGTACACGTGTTACCGCGCCACCAATATTAGTGCGTGGGCGTAAATGCGCTTGTTCACGTAAATACTCAACACTATGGCGCTTGGCTGCCATTGGATAAGTATCCGGGTCTTCAACAAAGCCTAACACCTCAACTTGTTCTGCTTGCACCTCAAATGACTGACCTTTACCTGGAGATTGTACTAAAATACCGGTAACTTTTACTGCTGCACCCGTAGTAAGTTTTAATACATCAGTCTGATAATTATCTAAATTATTCGGCGCAATTGCTTGTATAGCGTCAAAACATGAACCGTCATGTATCGCTAAAAATGAAATACCTGCTTTGGAATCACGACGTGTACGGATCCAACCATGGATAGTAATTGATTCATTAACAGGGTATTTTCCTGCTAAGATATCAGTAATTGCTATGACTGACATTTATAAACCTCTTTTCTGTCAAAAATGTGCTCAAATTTTAAGGATTGATATGTTACCTTGCTTATTAGGTTTAACAAGTAAAAGTTACTAAATCCTGTCTATATAAAAATAATATTTGTAAAATTTGGGTAAAAAGGTGGTGTGGGTGATGAATGTATCTAAAAATGAACGTAGGAATGCTGCTGACTTATGGACTTATATACTAAGAGTGTTGGCTATTGTTGGTTGGGGATTATTTGTTTTCGCCTTAATCGTGTCATATTACGCCGCACCAGATTCAGATTATGGCATATTGCGCTATCATAATATTGAAATTAGAAAGTTTTGGCTGACCCCGTTAACTGGTTATTTATATATTATTTTATGGTTAAGTGCTTTAAGCAGCTATTTTTGTTTAATACTTGATAAGTACCGCAGCCGACGGAAAAGCGATGGCAAGCATTTTAATAGCTTATTATTACTGGTGATTACCATCGCTTGGGTGAGCTTTATTTTGGTACAAATTTCCGAATCGAATGTCGGTTAGTTATCAAGCCGCTAGCTGATACCAATTTCACAAACTTAATGAGGTTGGTATGAGTTCTTGTTGAAAGCACACATCTTCGTTTAATACCGTACCAATTGCTTTGAGCAATGAGCGCAATTGCGCTTTCGTACTGATAAACGGCGGCATAACATAAATTAGCTTACCAAAAGGGCGTATCCAGACACCTAATTCAACAAAGCGCTTTTGAATTTCCGCCATATCAACATTTTCTTTACTCTCAACCACGCCGATGCCGCCCAATACTCTGATGTCATTCACTCGCGGGTGGGATTTTAACGGCAATAACTCTTGCTTAAAAATATCTTCAATGTCCGCGACTTGTTGCTGCCATTGATTACGTTTTAAAATATTAAGGCTGGCATTAGCGACAGCGCAGGCTAGCGGGTTGCCCATAAAGGTTGGGCCGTGCATAAAGCAGCCAGCTGTGCCGTTACTAATCACATTGGCAATTTCGTCAGTGCACAGTGTCGCTGCCAACGTCATGTAGCCGCCGGTGAGTGTTTTACCTAAACAAATAATATCCGGGCTGATATCAGCCCATTCACAGGCAAACAACTTGCCGGTACGCCCTAAACCTGTGGCGATTTCATCAGCAATCATTAAAACATCGTATTGATTGCACAATTGACGACAGGCTTTTAAGTAATTAGGGTGATAGATGCGCATACCACCAGCCCCTTGTACTATCGGCTCGATGATAAAGGCTGCTATTTCGTGATGGTGCTGCGCAAACATCGCCGTTAATTCTGCAACGTCATCGGTATTCCATACTTGTTCGAAACTCGTTTTCGGCGCCGGTGCAAAGAGATTTTTCATCAACACAGGTTCAAAGAGTTGGTGCATGCCATTAACCGGGTCGCATACCGACATCGCCGCAAACGTATCACCGTGATAACCATTTCTTACCGTCAGTATTTTGTGTTTTTCCGGTTTGTTTTTACTGTGCCAATACTGGATTGCCATTTTTAGTGCCACTTCTACAGACACTGAGCCACTGTCACTTAAAAATACTTTATTTAAGCCGTCTGGGGTGATTTCTATTAAGCTTTTTGCTAGATCAACGGCAGGTTGGTGGGTTAAGCCGCCAAACATAACATGCGCAAACTTCTCGCTTTGCTTGACCAAGGCTTGATTCAACTCTGGGTGATTATAACCATGCAGCACAGACCACCAAGACGACATGCCATCGATCACTTGCTCACCACTAGCTAGAGTAATGTAAACACCATCAGCAGAGTCGACAAGGTAGGAAGGTAAAGGGTTTGACATGGAAGTATAGGGATGCCAAACGTGGTTTTTATCAAATTCAAGTGTTTCTGTTTGTTTTTTATTCATATGTAAAGCTTGCTTGGGTAAATTAGTTGACATCTTGGTGTTGGCGCATAGACTACCCGTTAATATTACCAGATGCAATTTCAATACGAGTGAATATCTATGACACAGCAAACATCAACGGCAAGTGAATCTAAGTCTGACACCTTCGCTAATAATAACAATCAAGCTGACAGTGAAATTCGTCATAATTGGCAAGCACATGAAGTTAAAGCGCTGTTTGATCTGCCCTTTAATGATTTGATGTTTAAAGCACAACTTGTTCACCGCGAAAACTTCAACCCTAACGAAGTGCAGGTCAGTACCTTATTATCGATTAAAACCGGTGCCTGCCCAGAAGACTGTAAATACTGTTCACAAAGTGCTCGTTATAAAACTGACATTGATAAAGAACGCTTAATGGAAGTTGAAAAAGTACTTGAAGCGGCACAAGTGGCTAAAGATCAAGGCTCAACACGCTTCTGTATGGGCGCAGGATGGCGTAACCCTAAGGCAAGAGATATGCCGTTAGTGGTAGAAATGGTGAAAGGGGTAAAAGCGCTTGGTCTTGAAACCTGTATGACCTTAGGTATGTTATCGGCAGAGCAAGCGGATGAATTACAAGGTGCTGGTTTAGACTACTATAACCATAACTTAGACACCTCGCCTGAGCACTATAATCAAATAATCACCACACGTACCTATCAAGACCGCTTAGATACTTTAACGAATGTCCGCAGCTCAGGTATGAAAGTCTGTAGTGGTGGTATTGTTGGTTTAGGTGAAGAAAGCAAAGACCGTGCGTCGTTATTGGCGCAGCTAGCCAATTTGTCACCACAACCGGAAAGTGTGCCAATCAACATGTTAGTTAAAATTGAAGGTACGCCATTGTCTGATGTCGCCGATTTAGATCATTTTGAATTTATTCGTTGTATCGCTGTGGCGCGCATTATGATGCCAAAAAGTCATGTGCGTTTATCAGCAGGACGTGATGCCATGAACGAACAAATGCAAGCCATGTGCTTTTTAGCCGGTGCTAACTCAATATTTTACGGCTGTAAATTGCTAACTACAGGTAATCCTGAAGCAAATAAAGATATGCTGTTGTTTGAGCGTTTAGGTATCAATACGGAAACGATTGCTAGCTCAGATGTCGATGAAGCAAAGCTTACTACCGCTGTTGTTGATCAACAAAATAGCGATTTATTTTATAACGCCGTTAATTAATATTTATGGCGTTTGAGTTTTTAAGCCAAGCTGTTCAACAACAAAAAGCGCGCGCACGTTACCGCGCGCGCCAATGTGTTGCGCAACAAAATGGCCGGTATGTCAGTATTAATGATAAAAGTTACTTAAACTTTTCCTCAAATGATTATCTTGGCCTAAATCATCACCCCGACATTAACCAGGCACTGCACGAAGGCGCTCAGCGTTTTGGCAGCTGTGCGAGTGGTTCAAGTTTAATTACTGGCTACTCTTATGCCCACCAAGCATTAGAAAATGATATTTGTCAGTGGCTTAATAAAGCAAAATGTTTGCTGTTTGCTAGTGGTTTTTCTGCTAATCAGGCATTAATGCAGGCGTTAGGGCATAAAAGTTGTCAGTTATATTTAGATAAACTCAGTCATGCGTCATTAATCGATGGCGCGTTAAGCAGTGATGCGAGAGTAAAACGTTTTTTACATAATGATACTGCGCAATTGCAACGTTTTATAAGCCAAGCTCAGCCAAGAAACCTTAATGACGATGGCAGTGAGCGAAATAAGGTTATCGTCTCTGAAGGTGTGTTTAGTATGGACGGTGACCAAGCTGCTGTTGCTGATCTAGCGCAAATAGCGCAACAACATAATGCGTTATTGTATTTAGATGATGCGCATAGCATTGGTGTGGTCGGCGAACGTGGTCAAGGTAGTAGCAGTATTGCAGAGGTGGATGTTGTTATGGCAACCTTGGGTAAGAGTATTGCCACTAGTGGCGCTTTTGTTGCTTGCGATGAAGGGTTAGCAGAATATTTAGTGAATTTTTCGCGCCATTATATTTATTCAACCGCGATATCTCCCGCTATCGCCTGGGCGACGAAAAAAAGCATCGAAATTATTCAAACGGAACATTGGCGCCGAGAAAAAATTATCGAATTGAGCCAATTACTGGCGTCAAAATTAAGCAGTGAAGTTAAACTGAGCAAAAATTCGTCATCAATACATGCCATTGTCATTGGTGATGAATCGGCAACACTGAATGTCTGTGAAAAATTACGAGATAAGGGCATTTGGCTTAGTGCTATTCGTCCACCGACGGTCCCAAATAATAGTTCGAGGTTACGTGTTACCGTAACATCGAGCCATGAAAGTAAAGATATCAATTATTTAGCTAATTGTATCAATGAGGTTATAGAATAATGTCCAAAGTGACTAGCCGTTATAAAATAGCAAAATCTTTTGGCTCAGCCAGCACGTCTTACGATGTTTCAGCTCGTTTACAACGCTATTGCGGTAAACATTTAATGCCATGGCTACCTAATCGTAACGATTTAACTGTGTTGGATTTAGGCTCAGGTACCGGTTTTTTTACCGAACTTTTAGCCACGCGATATCAGCAAGTCATCGGCCTAGATATTTCCAAAGATATGCTCAGGTTTGCTCAAGAAAATCGTAATTCAGACATTTACTGGCTTGAAGGTGACGCCTATAAAATACCGTTACAAGATCGCAGCGTAGATTTTGTCTATTCAAATTTAATGATCCAGTGGTGCGATCCGTTAGATAAAGTCTTAAACGAAGTAATGCGAGTGTTAAAGCCAGGTGGTCTGTTTGTTTTTAGTACTTTAATTGACGGTACGTTATTCGAATTAAAGTCTGCTTGGGCGCAAGTTGATGATGATCAACACGTGATTGACTTTAAACCTGAGCGTGAAATAAGAGCGCTACTTGATGGCACAGATCGCAAATTACTAAATGCTAAGCAACAAGATATCATTTTAGAGTATGAAAATGTTTTACATTTAGCCCATGAGCTAAAAGGCCTTGGCGCTAACCATGTGCCTAAAAAACAAGGTAAAGGCTTAGCAGGTAAAGAAAAATGGCAAAAAATGACCAAAAGTTATCAAGACTTTATCGAGCCTAGTGGCATCTATCCCGCCACCTATAAAGTTTTTTCTGGCTTAGTGGTTAAGTTAACTGACTAAGCTTTAGTGCCGCAAAAACATTTTCTCCCTTGGAAGAGTTACCCAATATGTTAAAACTATTTATTACCGCCACTGATACCGACGCCGGTAAAACCTATGTAGCGCAGGCGCTGGTTCATGCCTTGGTGGCAAATAATAAAAAAGTCGCAGTCTATAAACCTATTTCTGCCGGTTGTGAGTACATTGATCATACTTTGGTTAATGAAGATGCCTTGTTATTGCTTAAACAAGCGAATTGTCAGCAAACGATTACAGAGATTAATCCGATTGCTTTTGCCGAGCCGATTGCGCCACATATTGCGGCGGCAAAGTTACAGCAAGCGATTAATATCAGCGATATTGAACGCGGCTATGATAAAATTAGCGCTTTAGCCCCAGAGGTGATTATTTGTGAAGGCGCCGGAGGCTGGCGTTTACCACTTGGCCAAGGGAAGTTCTTATCTGAGTTTGTCCAAGCCACGGCTCAAGAGGTGATCCTGGTGGTGAATATGAAATTAGGCTGTTTAAATCATGCGGTATTAAGCTATCAAGCAATTATCAATGATGGCTTGAATTGTCTTGGTTGGATAGCTAACTGCCCAGCAGATATGCCTTATTTAGCGGAAAATATTGCTGAATTATCCGAGCTATTACCCGTGCCTAAATTAGCACAATTACCGTTTGAAGACGATATTACTAAAGCAGCGAAGAAAATAGATATTTCGCATTTAACTGCACTGCTTTAGCAGGGATTTCAGTATCGGTCTTTATAACAGATGATCTAAGTTATCATCGGCCCTGAGTACTGACTTTTCACTTTCCTTAAACAAATAACCATCTGAATTGTTTTTGATACCTGTGACTAATTTCATGGTGTTTTGTTTAATATCTAGGCCAGTGCCTTCAACAATAGCGACAATTGGCGTAGTTGGGTTGAGCACCATAAACTCTGCGAGCCGTTGCGCACGGGTTTCACCGTTATGACCGGGTGGGTTATGATCGGTGTAATGTGGGTTTAGTTGAAAATCAACCAGTTGCAGGGCATTAAAGCTGGCCGGCTCGATAATCGGCATGTCGTTAGTGGTGCGAATGGAAAGCCCCGCAACATTAGAGCCAGCGCTCCAGCCGATGTAGGGCATGCCTTGTGCAACTCTATCTTGAATGGGCTTAATTAAGTTATGTTGATATAGCTGATGCAATAAGTGAAACGTATTGCCGCCACCTACCGCAATGGCTTGTGCCTGATTAATTGCGTTGACCGGATCATCATATTGATGGATACCGCTGACCTTGATCCCGATGTCATTTAACGCATTTTGCACCATAGCGGTATAGTCATGGTAATTTACGGTTACACCAGCATAAGGGATAAATAATAACTCAGCCACACCGTTAAGCTTTGCCTTTATCATCGCTAGGGCATGTTGTAAGTATTTTGTCTCACCGACACGAGAGCTACTCAGTAGCAGTAGGTTTGCATTTTTAATGGTCACTTTTTTACCTATCTGATTATTTTAGACACTTTATTTTAGCTGATTTATCACCACAAGTTTATGTATTAATACTTTCTATCTGCCAATATGCTCAGGTCAACCCTTGCAGGAAATCTTCTTACTTAACTTATACACTTGCATTTACAGGGCAGCTCTTTGCAAGAATTAGTGTGCTAATTCAGTGACACATGCCATGGCGATAAAACCCGAACGTGTTTTGTAATGCGCAGATTTAGCCACCCGATCATCAATTTGCTTTATCAATAACTCCGGCAGTGTCACATTTATTTTATGGCTTTTCCCCATGTAAGGCACAATGTCAAAATCAAGTATTGCCCAAATCGGTGCAGCCGCAGTAGATGCCAACATATGCTCTTCAATAGATTTTGCATGTGGTACTTGTTCGCCATATTCAACCAGTATTTTTAAATGTGCGGCCATTGCTTCATTGAGTAATAAAAATCCCTCATCCATAGTCGCCGCTTTGACTTGGCAGCCGGGTAAATCAACCACCGACAGCAGGTAATTTCTTTCTTCGTTATTACGTAAAACCATCACCGGATATTTCATAAATTATTCCTTCACATTAACGCTTGCCTAATATAACCCTGCTAACTCTTTATGTAAACCCTTCAATAACTCTCGGGGTTACTTTGTTGTTCGGTAAGCTAACTCCGATAACTCTGCTTTTGGGTGTCACAGTAACTCTAGTAACCCTATGTGGTTTCGGAGTGAATATTCACTTACTCCAATTGTCTTTAAATATAAGGACTAGCATTGGCTATATCTATAACAGTTCAATAGCACTTTGTTTTATCGTTTTTAGTTAATCGCTTTAATAATTAGAGTTATTGGCTGTGGTTATGACACTGCCCAGGCGCTAGTTAAGTTAAATTAGATTTGGCATTAGGCAGCATAAAATAGACTTTATTAACCATTTAATGAAGGGATAATAAGGTCAAATAATAGACAGTTTCAGAGGGTTTGTTAATGGAAATACTAGCGTTTAATATTGGTTTAAAACAACAAAATAAGCGCGACTTACTAAAGTTTTATGCGCTAACATTAGGAGGGGATTTATGTTTTTGGCAGGCGTTTATCTTAGTATTGAAATAAATTAATGAAGTTTTCTTGCCTTGCAGTTCTTTGAACAACAGCTAAAAACTTCAGGTAATGAGTATGTATTAGCCTAGTGAACAAGGTGATTTTTGTTACTAGGCAGGTTAACACTACCAATAATTTTCAAAACTAAACTGACCTGGTGAGCGTCTTAAGTGTTTGTCAAAACCTAACTCGAGCAAAACATCACGGGTGTCGTGAACCATAGCGGGATTACCACATAAATAGAAAAAACTACTTTGCTTATTTGGCGTTAATTTAACGCTCTGCATTAGGCTACCATCTTTTAATAAATTTGGGATCCTGCCTGAAATAATATCTTGATGTTTTTCACGAGAAACGATCGGCAAGAAACTAAGTTTGCCGGCATATACTTGTTGTAAGTTAGCAATGAGCTCTGGATAGACTAACTCTTGGCGAGTACGTACGGCATGTACTAAGACAATATATTTAAAGCGTTGTTGGCATTCATCTTCCGCTAATAGAGAAAGAAATGGTCCAATGGCGGTACCGGTAGAGAGTAACCAAAGATTGGTAACCGTGTCCGGAATTTCATTTAGTGTCATAAAACCACTGGGTTTATCACCGACATATATTTCATCGCCCAGGTGTAATTGTGCTAGTTTTGGGCTCAAGCCACCGCTGGGCACATCGATGATCAGAAACTCCATATGGTCTTTTCCTAAGCTATGATTGGGCGAGTTGACAAAAGAATAGGCGCGTCTAAGCCAGTTACCATCCTCATCTTTTAGAGCGAGTTTAGTAAATTGCCCTGCGACATAGGGGCCTATACTTGCTTTGACTGTGATAGAGAACTCATTTTCGGTCCATTGTCGATAGTCAATGATTTCACCTTTGCTAAATCCCGATAATTCCTTATTCATAGGAGCTCCTTTTAATCTATTTATTATTTACCTTAAACTTAACTATAGAACTAAGACGTTATTTTACATAGAATTTATTAATAAAAATCGGTGATAAATTTTAAATAAAAATACTGTTCAACTGAAAAGTTGTTCTGGATATAATTTAACTACCTGATGTCTGAAGGCATTAGGGGGGTTAGTAGAGCAAACAAGGGAGAGGGTTCTTGGTGAAAATGCTAGGTGATGGTATTTCCTAGCTTGGCCGCGCTAATTTAAAGTTTATGCTTGGTGACTTGATTCAGGTTAATCATATAAGCGTTTCTGCCAATACCGTGAAATTCCTCGTCGGTAAAAACAATATTATTTTCATCAAGAAAAGTGATCGCTTCTTTTTGCGTGACTATGCCTAAGTCTATGCGGTATTTATCCCCGGAGAAGAAGTCATCACCGTGCCAATTTTCAAATAACCAAATACGTTGCGAGTCGAGTAGGGCAAGCTTTTTTCTACTTGGGCTTAACGCCGCTGAGGTTATCCAGCAGAGCTTCTCAGCGATGGTGCAAGTTTTAAAATTGCTGATCTTTTTGGCATCATAATTAGCCGCATGATCACCAATTTTATATAAGCTTGTTATGCCGTTAAAGGGCACAGTACGGTTTTTAGTAAATAGGTACAGGTGTTTTTTATAAAAAACGAATGCTTCGACATCAAACTCCATTTCATGTGCTAGCGGAGGAAAACTAGTGTGCTCAGGGTATCTAAACTTGATGATTTCTGCTTCAGTAGTTTCACCTTTTATATCTATCGGATTTTCAATTTTATAAATGGTTAGCCACTTACGCAGATTGTCATTATTGCCAAAGTCGCCGAGGAAAAAGTGCCCAAAGTCATCTTGGGTCATATCCTCCCAGTCAATATTTTTGGCATTAGTGACGGTAATTGATCGTTCTATACCGCCGGTTTTATTAATTTGATATAGCTTTGGCTGATCACCTCCATCGTTAATAGCCCAAAGCTTGTTACTTTTATCAAATTCAATACCCGATATTTCTTTGAGATGAGCATCAATTGTGGTGTATTTATTTTTATATAGCTGGTAGCTTGTCGTCGCGATGATGATGCAAACGGCAATAGCGCTTCCGGTAATAAATCCCGCAAGTGTTTTTTTCATAAATGTACTACCACTAAATCATCATAAAATTATTTAGCGCGCAGCATAGCAAGGAATATCGCAAATTACTTGTCTGAATTTGTATCGGGAGAAATGAGCGTGAATAAATTGTAATTTTTTATTAATACGCGCTTAATCATCGGGCTAATTACCGAAATGACTCTTATGCTTAAAGAGTAGGTTTTTTCTTGGAGAGCATATGAAAAACTTAATGAACCACGCAGCGATAACAGCGATATTATTTTTGCTCATAGCCTGCCAGTCCACGAATTCATTAAACAATAACTACACTATTGACAATGAAACTAGATTTTATTTAGATGAAAAATTTAATGGTTATCAGCATGTTCTTGTTGAAAGTGAAGCTGAAATATTCGCTTTGAGTGAAAAGATGAAAATAATGGCAAGGACTATTGCTTTAGAGCGCGATGCTCGTAAAAAGGCGAATAAGCTATTAGAGATCTTCTTCAATCCAGAAAATATTGACTTAGCCTATAAGTCTGAGGCTAACGTGGTTGCCTCTGAAGCCTTTCAAAATAGGCAAGCTAATTGTTTGTCTTTGACGATTATGGCATATGCCATTGCCAATGAAGCTAAGTTAGACGTTGCCTTTCAAAACGTCAATATACCTGAATATTGGGTACGTAATGGCAGCGTTAACATGTTAACCGGCCATATTAATTTAAAGGTATTGGAACCGAAGTCAGCGCAAACGCTGCTGTTTTACGAGCGTGCAGGAGTTGAAATTGATTTTGATCCTTTTGTGCTGAAAAAGACATTTCCAAAACAAAGAATTAATAAAAATACTGTGATTGCGATGTTTTACAATAATAAAGGTGCTAATGCCATGGTGAAGGGAGATTATCTTAGAGCTTATGCCTATTTAAAATCTGCAACAAAAGTTGCGCCATTATTTTCTTCTGCATGGGGCAATTTAGGTATTTTATATCGTCTCAAAGGCTACCAAAAAAACGCGCTTAAAAGCTATCGCTACGCAATAAACTTAAATCCAAATAATTTAACCGCCATGGCTAATTTAAGTTTGTTATTACACATAAATGGTCACTATGACGAAGCCAAGCAACTTGATGCTTATATTATGCGAAAACGGGCTAATAACCCTTATTACTATTCATTACTTGGAGATGAAAAGCTCTATCAAGGTGCTTATTATCAGGCGATAAATCACTATAAAAAAGCCATTAAGCTTAATGAAAATATTCACGAGTTTTATTTTGGTTTAGCAAAAGTGTACTTTATGTTGGATGAGCTAGATATGGCGGAAAATTATCTCAAAAAGGCCAGGGCAAAAAATCGTATTACCCAGCTCGATAAACAATATCTAGCGAAATTAAATGTATTAAAACAAATCGAGCAGGGTAACAAACTGCCTTGATTGATTTTATCAAACATTTCCTGCTTGTTATTGCCACTTTTTGCTCAGCATGTAGCGTACAACATTTATCAAATACAACCATCTCAGCTGAACCGACAGAAGTGCTATTAAAGCACTTGTATTATCTTTCATCCGATAATTTACAAGGACGTCGTGTCGGTACAAAAGGCAATGAATTAGCGCGAAAATATATTGTTAACCACCTTGAAAAACATAATATAAAGCCATTAGGTAGTCGTTATTTATCGGCTTTCACGATCAGTAGCCCTTTTAAACTTAAACAAGGTAACAATGTGGTCGGCTTTATTGAAGGCACTGAATTTCCAGATAAGTTTCTCGTACTTTCCGCTCACTTTGATCATATAGGAGCGCGAGGCCGAAACATATATAACGGCGCAGACGATAATGCTTCAGGAACATCGGCTTTGCTGGATTATGCTAAACGTCTGCAACAGGCTCCGTTACGACATAGTGTGATACTGCTATTTACTGACGGTGAAGAAACAAACTTAAAAGGGGCAAAAGCCTTTATCGCGCAAAACCCGTCATTATTAGCCAGCATCGTATTAAACATTAACCTCGATATGATTGGCGGCAGCAAGACCACAAAAAAACTACATTATGTCAGCCGAAGATTGGAACAAGTACTATCGGCAGAAAAAATATTAAGCTTAGAGCAACAAAATTATGCCATTGTATTTAAAAAGGGCTTTAGGCAATCGATAAATGGTAGAAAAAAGAATATTCGTTGGGAATTAGCAAGTGACCACGGTGTATTTTATCGACAAAAAATTCCCTTTATATATTATGGTGTTGGTTTGCATCGTAATTACCATCAAAGCACAGACACTTATCAAAATATAAACCATCGCTTCTTTATGTCAGCGGTTGCGCTTATTTTTCATCAAATTAGCTTTATTGATGAAAACCTATAAATTATTTAACAGAGCTACTCAGGTTGACAAAAATCACGTTATAATAACGTCTACTCTAAAAAATTAATTAAATAAGGTTAACTCATCAATGGAAAAGCGATTTATAACAGCGCAAGAGTTACTTGAAGATTCATTTCGTGTTGCTGCAAAAGTTTTCGAAGACGGTTTTAGACCACAGTTTATTGTTGGCATTTGGCGTGGTGGTGCACCGATTGGTATCGCAGTACAAGAGTACTTTGACTTTAAGAAAGTTGAAACTGACCATATAGCAGTGCGCACTTCTTCTTATTACGGTATTAATAAACAAAGTAAAGATATTAAGGTACACGGTTTACACTATATTATTGAAAATGCCAATGCCGATGACAGTTTATTAATTGTTGATGATGTTTTTGATTCTGGTCGTAGTATTGAAGCGCTAATCAATCAAATGAAAAAGCTTACCCGTAATAATATGCCAAAGGATGTCAGAATCGCCTGTCCGTGGTATAAACCTCAAAACTCTAAAGTCGATATAGCGCCAGACTACTATGTCCATGAATCTAGCGAGTGGTTAGTTTTTCCTCATGAATTATCAGGCCTAACAGCTGATGAAATAGCTCACGGTAAAAAAGACTTAGCTAATATTTTAGATTTATTTGAATAGTTTTTATTTTCTGTTTATGTAGAACCAATGCTCGGTATTAACTGGCGTTGGTTTTTTTTAACCACAATAATCAAAAATTTTCCACATAAAATTACTTAACTAACTACCATTAGCATCAATCTATGTTGTTTTGAAATGACTGTAGCTAATCTAAGTTTTATCAGCCAAAGCGCAGTTTATATAGAAAACGAATAGCGACTGGCTTGTACAAAAATAGCGAATGCATTATGTTACTTGTTAATCAGTTGTAATTCGTACCAAGTTGTATCGCATGAATATAAAAATAACTATACTATTAAGTTGCGTATTGTCTGCAACGTCATGGGCTAAAACACCTTTGGTATTATTATCTATTGATGGCTTTGCACAACGCTATATCGAGCAATATCAACCGAAAGCTATAATGTCACTGATTGAGCAGGGAACGAGTGCCAAAGCTTTGTTACCGGTTTATCCTAGTAAAACTTTTCCAAATCACTTAAGTATTATCACAGGTCGCTATCCAATAAATCACGGCATTATACACAATGATTTTTTTCATCGTGAAATCGATAAACGGTATCTACTTGGTGATGGAAAAAACGACACGCGTTGGTTAACAGCACATCCGCTTTGGCATATCAATGAATTACAAGGTAATAAATCAGCCGTTTATTTTTGGCCAGAATCAGAGACAGCGATAGATAATAAAACCGTAAGTTATTATTATCCTTATCAACATTTCACACCTAATAAGACTAGGTTTTCAAAAATATTGGCATGGTTGCGCCTACCAGAGCCAGAGCGGCCAAATTTTATCGTCGGTTACTTTGCCAGTGTTGATGACGCCGGTCATGATTACGGCGAAAATTCACCAGAACTTATCACTGCTATTCATCAACTGGACAATTTAATTGCTGAATTTATCCAGCAAATCAATCAAGAATTTTCAGGTCAAGTTAATGTTGTTATAGTTTCTGATCATGGTATGACTAAAATTAATCAACATCATGTAATTGACTGGAAAGACAATATTGTCGAGGGTGTAAAAGCCGTAAATGGCTCTACGCAATTATATCTATATAGCGATAGCCAAACTCAACTACAACACAGTGTTGAATTATTTAAAGGTGAGAAGAAGACAGCTGAACAAGCTAATTATCGCATTTTTCAATATCCAAACTTTCCCAAACATTGGCATTTAAACCGCAAAAGTTCAGTGGTGCCAGATGTTATTATCGATGCATTTCCATCGTACATATTTAGTAAGGGCGAAGCACATGTTGATCCAGAAACACATGGTTATGATCCAAAATCACACCGAGATCTAGATGCTATTTTTATTGCTGTAGGGCCATCATTTAGCAAAAATAAGCAAATTAATGCCTTTGAAAATATTCATCTATTACCTATTATGACCCGAGCGCTAGGGCTAAAAGATGTCAACAATATTGATGGTAATTATCAACTAGCAACGCAAATAGTTAATTAAGATGGCGATATTTAAGTTTACCCTAGTTAAAGGGCATCAAGTAGCCTCTGGCATGGCTAATGACCCTCGTTTTGAACAGGGAACGATTGCTGCCCAAATACCATTTTTTAATACCCTGGGATTAAATCTAGAGAATTTTCATCATGCGACACTCAATGCTAAATTTGACTGTAATACCGTTATTTTGAATCGTTATGATTATCAATTTAAGCAAGTAAAATGGCATGCGAAAATGCCTGCAGAAGACTTTAAGTTTTGTCGATGCCAAATTTTGGTCAATGAACAGTCTTATCCCGCACTCATTTATCAACCGCAAGCAGTGACTAAAACCGAACATTTTCAGCCAAAAAATCAACTAGAATTATTAGCACCATTTATTGCACAAATTAATTACGGTGATGTATTAAGTTTAGATATTCCAAACTCTGATATTACTATGGTTAACACTTAACTCAGGAGTGATAAATAAAGCTATTATTAGCGTTTCTACGGCCTAAATAGCTATTCTATTGAGTGCAGGTTATATAAAATCAAAAGATATAAGGTTTTTACTAACATAACTTTTCATAACATGCATAATAGGTTATGTTTTAGTTACAATCAGTCTTTAAATAATTTACCTATGCAAATTAGTTATATTGCTCGTCAGGCTATACTTGACAGAAACAATCAAACGGTTGGTTACGAACTTTTATTTAGAGACAGTCCCGAAAATAAATTTCCTGAAATCGATCAAGATATTGCCAGCTCTAAACTCATCATACAAAACCATTTTCAGGGCGATATTCAATCAGTGAGTTTGGGTAAATTAGCGTTTATCAACTTCACTGAAAAATGCCTAATTGATAAATATCCATTGATGTTTGATAAAAAAACTATTGTTATTGAGTTAGTTGGTCATCAATCAGCAAGCCATCGGCTATTAAAAATCGTCAAGTTTTATCACGATAAAGGCTATCAAGTAGCCTTAACAGAATATGATTTAGATAAAAAATGGGATGTACTCTTTCCTTATATCGCGATGATAAAGATTAATACAGAGATCATCAACGCTAAGCGACTACGTCCAGTCGTCGAACGGCTTAAAGCCTTTGATATTAAACTAATCGCAGAAAAGGTCGAGACTAACTTCCAGCTACAATCATTAGCTGAAGTTGGCTTTAATTATTACCAAGGGTTTTTCTATCACGAACCAGAAATTATTGAGGGACAAACTTTAGTTCCGATAAAATCACAAATGCTACATTTGATCAGCGAAACCTTTAATAAGCCTTTAGATTTTGATCATATAGCCGAAATAATTGGCCACGACGTAAATTTAACCGTAGGGCTGCTTAAATTAGTTAACAATGTCTCAACAGGCACCCGTGTTGAAATTACCTCATTAAAACAAGCGGCGGCCTATTTAGGCGAAGACAAGCTTAAGCAATTTGTAACCATTTTAGCGTTATCTAAACTTTCTTCCGATAAAACCAGTGAAGTTTCTAGGCAATCTTTGATAACAGCAAGATTAATGTCAAGCCTTGCCAAGGAAAGTGCATTTATTGAAATTAGCGACTTTGCTTTTATAACCGGTTTATTAAGTGCAATTGAGGTTATATTGAGTATGCCAATAGATGAAATATTAAAGACAATGCCATTAGCTAAACCGATTGAAGAGGCTTTAGTAAGCCATAGTGGCTTACTAGGAGAGTTATTGCAATTAACCCTTAATTACATAACTGGTGATGGGGAAAATATTCAACAATTAACGGAATTTTATCGACTTGACGCAAACTTTATTCACAAAGAGTTTGTAAATGCCAGTAACTGGTGTAAGTCACTCGGTATTTAATTATGACAATCAGATAGTAAAAAGTGCGTTGACGTTTTAGCGATACAATTAGCCGACTAATCGCCTAATTCGAGCTTATCTTGGCTGCGCTCTAAAAAATCACTTGATACAAACCATCAAACATCAAACCTCAAAACCAACTAAGATTAGCCTTCAAATCAACTTAGTTATACAGGCTGATATAATTACTGCTTTGACAAAAAGTTCATAACACTTTTAGTTGTCAACCATAAGTTAGCGTAAAAATATCAACGGCAACTATGAGCTTTCAGGAGGATAGACTTGTATTTATACTGACCTACAGCTGAGCCACCACAGCGGTCATAGGAGTCGTCGAGATTAATGTGGTAGATTCGACAAAACGACTATTAATTTGAACTTACCTTCACTTTGAACGACTAGCAGCCATTGCTGCTTACTCACAATCGAACAGATGTTATTTTATAGTTTAGCTCCTATCCATTCGTACTAGTATTTAATCTTTCAGCGAGATCTTTAGCCCGTTTGAAGTGCAATATTTGAACATCTCTAAGCCTTGCGATGCTCTGAGCTGCCTTCAAAAAGTTTGTGTTCTCTTTTTCAAAACCTACAAGGTTTTGGAGAGTAATTTTTATCTTGGAGCTCTCTAGTCGGTTTGCAGACTTTTTAATTTCTTCTGATATTTCCCAAGCCTCTTTTACATCTTTATAGAATGCCTCAGCTTCTTTCAATTCGTCAGCACCAGTCATTTTTTCACATAATCTTGTAAATTGCTTTATTGCCAAATTCATAAATTCCTTAGCAAACTCAACCTTTGGTGGTTTTGACTTGTCGGCGAGTCCAGCAAGTAAGTTATACAATTCGAAAGTTGTTTGGAAAGTAGTAAGAATAAGTAAACTAAACTCGTAGTAATCAATTATGGCACCGAAAGAATCAGACATTGGATTCTTATCATCACGATGAAGATTACTAGCTTTCTCAATCCTTTCAGATAGATCTATCTTTAGTGTCAGTAAAGCTGAAATATCAAATGCCATTTGAGCGGCGGAATTAGAGTTCTGCAAAAACGTCGTTAACACAGGTTCGGTTGCACTTGAAATGCGAGGTCTAAATTCTTCAATCTGTGTCTCCAATTCAATAACATGGGCGATTGACCGCACGGCCCCTTCGGTCGCCATTAGTAAGGTGTTAGCGAGAAATTCACCTTTATCCATCTTTGATATATCCATTTAGGAGCTTGCAACCTTTTAAAATATGATGACTGAACTCAGTACAAGAAAAGCACGAAAAATTTAATCAAAAAAGCTTTACGTTGTTAACTTAATAATAAAAAGTACCTTAGTTTAGCTATTTTTTAATGTTTTAAGTGGCGGCTAATGTTAACAAGGTCACTTAAAATAATTGTTTGATGCTAGCAGTATTATTAGTAACAGTGTCATTACCAAGGGAAGTAATTAATTTTACTACCGTGCGATTTTGTACTATGGATTATAGTAGTTAGAGTTTGTTTTTTCTAGTTGACAGTCTCGTATGAGCTTGAAGCCGCCTGTCATATTTAGTTAAACTCAGATATTTAAAGCGTCAGATCAAACCTGAACTGACACTTTTTTTATGAATTATTAACCTCTATAACTTTAAGTTTACGGGCGTAATTTTAAAACTTTATCTATATCGCTAGCAGAATGACGATCTGCTAATTGTTCCCATTCTTCGCCCCATGAACAATTTACAATACGTCCTCGTTGCACAGCTTTTCTCTTTTCAATCAACTTTGCCCAACGTACAACATTAGTATAAGTTTCTACTTGTAGGAACTCTGCTGCATCATACAGTTTACCTAAAGCCAAATTGCCATACCACGGCCATATAGCAATATCTGCAATACTGTATTCTTCACCTGATACATATGTATTTTTTGCCAGTTGTTTGTCCAAAACGTCAAGTTGGCGTTTGGCTTCCATAGCAAACCTGTTAATTGGATATTCTTGTTTCTCATTGGCATAAGCGTAGAAATGTCCAAACCCGCCACCTAAGAACGGTGCAGAGCCTTGCGCCCAGAATAACCAGTTAAAAGCTTGAGTTCTTGCTGAACCACTTTCAGGTAAGAATTGTCCGAATTTTTCAGCCAGATGTACCAAAATTGAAGCTGACTCAAACACGTTTACAGGTTCATCACCTGATTTATCTACTAGAGCAGGTATTTTCGAGTTTGGATTAACTCCAACAAAACCAGATGAAAATTGCTCTGACTCACCAATATTAATAATAAAAGCATCGTATTCAGCTTCTTTAATACCTAGGGCTAATAGTTCCTCAAACATTATGGTAACTTTTTGACCATTTGGGGTGCCTAATGAATAAAGTTGAAATGGGTGATCACCTTCAGGCAATTCTCTTTCAAACCTTGCACCAGCTTCAGGGCTGTTAATATTTGCCCACTTGTTATCGCTACTCGCTTTATTTTCCCAAATTTTTGGTGGTATATATTTATTGTCGCTCATAGCTTCTCCTGAACATTGATGACTGATTAACTGATTGAATGTATAATTGACTATCAAAACAAATGACACTCTAACATTTGTTTTAATTCCTATTTCTAATGTGTAAGTATCTATTTTTTAAAAAACTCTAATGAATAGTATCGATTTTTTAGCCGTATTTTTTAGGTGGGGGATATTGACATAGGTATAAGTGACCAAAGCCACCGCCAAGATAGGGTGCACTGCCCATTTGCCAAAACAACCACGACATACACTCAGCACGTTTTTTATCTTGAGGTAAAAAAGCATTAAACTTTTCTGCTAAATAAAATAGCACCTGATTCAAATAAGCGAATGGATTGGTCATTACTCTGAGCTAACAAGGCCGGTATTTTTGAGTTTGGATTAATATCCACAAAGCCGCTAGCAAATTGATCACCTTGGCGAATATCAATTAAAAGGCATCGTATTCAGCTTCTTTTATCCCTAATGCCAGTAATTCCTCCAACATAATGGTGACTTTAACGCCATTGGGTGTCGCTAGGGAATACAGTTGAAAAGGGTGCTTACCTATTGCTAAAACCTTGTCATGGGTTGAATCCGCAATAGGACGATTAATATTGGCCCATTCACCACCGTTGTTATTGTCCCATTGCCACACTCTCGGCAGAATATAATGATTACCTCCACTCATACCAGCTCCTAATATTTATAAAACGGTATAATTTATTACGTTGTGGGCAAAGCAAACAATAACATGTTAAAACGAAGTGATATTGCTTTTTTGTCCATTATTATCATGTAACTTGAAAGAACAATTAACCCTAGCTATTTCTTCCTTGATTTAACTAAACCGCTGATCAACTCCATCGGTATTGGAAAAATAATAGTAGAATTTTTTTCGCCGGCTATTTCGGTTAAAGTTTGTAAGTAACGTAACATAATGGCGTCCGGCTCTTGAGCCAGTTGATTAGCAGCTTGGGTTAGTTGATTTGACGCTTCCATTTCACCCGCAGCATGAATAACTTTCGCTCGTCGGGTACGCTCTGCTTCGGCCTGCTGAGCGATGGCGCGGATCATACTTTCATTTAAGTCGACGTGTTTAATTTCAACATTAGAGACTTTGATGCCCCAACTGTCGGTTCTGACGTCTAAAATGGCTTGAATGTCAGCATTTAACATATCCCGATTTGCTAGCATTTCATCTAATTCATGTTGCCCCAATACTGAACGCAAGGTGGTTTGTGCCAGTTGCGAGGTTGCTTGTAAATAATTTTCAACATTGATGATAGCTTTTTGAGGATCGATAACACGAAAATAAAGTACAGCATTTACCTTAACTGAGACATTATCCCGACTAATCACATCTTGGCTGGGGACATCCATTACCACTATACGTAAATCAACTTTAACTATTTGTTGTATGAAGGGAATAACGATAATAAACCCAGGGCCTTTGACTTTATAAAAGCGTCCGAGTAAAAATATCACTCCGCGTTCATATTCTCGTAAAATACGAAAAGCACTGAAAAAAAGTGCGACAATTAAAAATATCATCGAGCCGGTAAATAATTCTGCGCTAGTAAATAACTGTGACATTATTTTGCCCCTAAATATTATGATTTATTACGGTTTCCGGCGCTAAAACAAGGGTTAGGCCGTCAATAGATTGTACTTGTAGTTGTTGATGTTTTTTCAAGGCTCTGTCATTTTTAACGGCACACCTTGCCGCCCAACGTTCACCATTTAAAATGACATAGCCTTGACTAAAGAAATCTTCTTCTACCGTGACCCAAGCATTAATGATTTCCTCTTGGCCGCTAACAATTTTATTTTTTCGCGCGCGATAAATATAACCTAAAGCGATAACGATAAATAAGGCGCTTACGACCGCAAAGCTGGCAATGATCGGCAGCGAGACTTTAAATTGTGCTAGTTTTGTATCGAATAAAAATATTGAACCTAAGGTAAACGCACTAATGCCACCAATACCAAAAACACCAAAGCTGGGCACAAGAGATTCCATTACCAATAGCACTATGCCTAATAATAGTAGGGCCGCACCGGCAAAATTTAGCGGCAACATTTGCAAAGCATATAAAGCGATAAGCAAAGAAATGCCGCCGATAATACCGGCTATACCGATGCCAGGACTGTAAAATTCCAGCAATAAACCGTACACTCCTAATAGCATCAAAATATAAGCAATATTAGGATCGGTAATGGTGGCAATAAATTGGCTACGCCAGTCTGGTTTTATTTCGATAAGTTGAGCATTTTTTAGCACTAACTCAAATGTTTGCTTTAAAACGGTAACTTGCCTGCCAGCGAGTTCTTTTAATAGTTCTTGTGGCGACTCAGCGATTAAAGTGATGACATTCTCTTTCAGTGCTTCTTCTGCCGTTAAGGTGGCCGCCTCTGCCACAGCTTTTTCAGCCCAAACTTCATTACGCGAACGCAATTGCGCGAGAGAACGAATATAGGCAATGGCATCATTTAATACTTTGTTTTCCATGGCAGAAGGCGTGCTTTTTTGCGCTTTATCATCCGCCGAAGGCGTCATGGGTGAAGCTATATTAACGGGTGTAGCTGCGCCAAGGGTGGTTGCAGGTGCCATAGCAGCAATATGACAGGCATAAAGGATATAAGTACCGGCACTGGCTGCTCGTGCACCTGGCGGATAAACTAGGCAAGCAATAGGAATAGTTGAATTTAAAATACTTTGATTAATATCACGTAGGCTAGCACTTAAGCCACCTGGGGTGTCGAGTGTTATGATAATAAGCGGAATATTACCTTGGTGATTAGCACGGTTTATTTCTCGCACTAAAAAATCATTGATTGCTGGGCCGATAGCACCTTTAATAGTTAATAATGGCACCTGTAACGCGCTGGTATTTTTACTGTTTTCAGTTGATGAAGACTCAAATAATGGTGTTGATGTCGGTGTTGCGATGGACACTACTGGGTGTACGGTACTGACAGCGCAAAATAATAGCCAGAATATATGAAGCAATTTACTCATAACCATTTCCAGTAATAGCTTAATTATTAGTTTAGTTGAGGCTGGTCAATAACTCTAATTTGTTGCTGAAACTCTTGCGTGAGATCAAGTTCGAATATCAATCTGGCTAAATAATTAAGCGGTGAACGACAGGGGAGTTCTATGCTTTAAAACTAAGTTAGTTATGGTCGAATATCTACTGTTGAGTTAGCAATAGTTAGTTTTTGTATAAGTATCAGCGTCTATTGGCAAATAAATTAGCCAATGATAAGGCAGCAAAAACAACTTTAAATTAAGATGAAGGAAAATCAATTTTAAAAATCATAATTTAACAAAACCATTTAAGTTATTGATTAATATTACATATGTTGGACTACTGTGCATTACTAAAGCCATGGTTAGGTTACGTGTTACTATTGGTGGCCGGGTAACTAAGTGATATCGTATAAAAATAATTAACCGATATCTATTTTAGTAACACTATAATGTGAAGGCATTAACATTAACTGTTTGTTAGTTTTTTTTCGGCACGACTCGGTATAAAATAACCGATTAGAGAGGGGGCTTGGTGACAAACAAATAGCATTTTCGCAAGCATGACGTCAACCTGCTCTAAAATAACCACTGTGCTATCTGGCTAAAATATGGTGAACTATTATTCATGCTAACGCTTGAAAGCAATCGAGCAAAGGCATTAATACACCATTGGTTATATTTCCTTGCTCGGAGACCTGATCCAGCAAAGGACGAGAAAATCCGTCGATGAGCTAACTTGCAAATATGATGCTGACTAGCTCAATCAACTGCGCGATCAGTATCATCACACTAGCGGCTATCTGTGACAACGAGGTGTAAAGTCAGGTGATTTTGAACAGCAATAATTGCTGTACTTAATATCAATAAACCGTTCGAAATAGTGTAATCCGCGCGGGTTAAGCTGCACCATAAAGCAGTATTTATACGCCCGAGCATAGGTTTTTACCGGCAAGGTAAAATATCTTACCGGTGTAATAATTGATATTTTCCAGTTTGTCACTACCATTTAATTTCCTAATTGCCTGATGCTGATCAAGTCTCTAGCTGGTTTAAAAATGCACAGTTGTTATACTTTAACAACAAAAACAGGTTCGTTTTTTATCGTAAAAGCTAGGAGAATATGATGAGTAAGCCCCTTTACCTTGTTGCTGTAGATGGTAGCGAGTGGAGTATAAGAGCAGTTGAACGTGCGATGGATTTAGCAGCAAATATGGGAGCTAAAGTAAAATTACTGACGGTAAAAGATTGGACCTACTTGCAACCTATGGTGCTAGAAGGTGTCGCGCCACCTATAATAGACCAAGCAACGGAAGAACGTAATACCATTGCCCATGTCCTGACACCATTAGTGAAAAAATACGCGGATTTTGGTGTTGAACTCAGCACTGAATTACTGTGGGGAGATCCTGTCGTGGTTATTCTAGAACAAATAAAAAAACTGCACGTTAATATGGTATTTGTCGGTCGACAAGGGCGCTCCAGTATTGTTGATCTATTGCTTGGTAGTGTCGCCAATAAGCTAGCTCATCGTGCTGGCATCCCTATTGTTTTAGTGCCTTAATTTAGCGAACTACATTGCTCTGCTAGCGACACCTTACAACAGATATTTAATCATGCTGCGCGTTGAACTTGTATTAAAAACACTTAAATTTCAACATAATAAATAGAAAGTACAGTAATGTATTGGTTTAACGCTCATTAGCATTATTGCGAGTTCGGAGCGTAAAATCAAAGCAGGGGACTAATCACTGCGCAATAAAACATAACCAAGCAAGGTTAATTTTCTGCTTGCTTGGTTATTATATTTTATTGATAAAACGGGTTAATCCACTTTTCTTTTCTTACCGCTTTCAGCACGTTTCTTATTCTCGCTTTGAACATAAACGGTGTCGGTAGTTGCCATACTGGCATGGCCTAGATCTTCTGATATATCTTTAAGAGGGCGCCCACGCTCAATTTCCATACTGGCGCCGGTATGTCTTAACCAATGGGCCGTTGCTTCCTTGAGTTTAATAGCCTTATTTTCACCTTCCGAAAGTCGCATATTTTCATAGGCTTGGTCAAAAACACTTTGCACTAAGCGTCGCAAATGTCGCGATGTCATGCCGCCTTGACCACGTACTTTTTCTACTAAAACTGAATTCTCATTACTTGACGGTAAGCCAAACAAACCACGGGAATAACGATAACGCTCTAAAAAAGGTAAAAAGTCGACGGGCACAGTTATATCACGTAATTTTCGGCTTTTACCAAAAACTTTAAGCCACCAGTTTTCATCATCATCTTGCCAAAAGTGTCCCATGGTTGGTGACCAATTTTCACGTTCAGAGAGCTCAGAAATCCTTAAGAAAAGTGTTTTTAAGGCCGCAATAACAAACAAATTTCGTTCAAATACAGGGTTTTCATCAGCCATTTCAACAGCGGTATCTAAAACATATTGCCATTGACTTGCCGTTAAACGTTTAATTTCTTTTACTTGTGAGTCAATGATAAAGTGCCGACAATCTTTTTTGGCTATTTGGGCTGGATTACCAATACAAAAATCTTCGGCCATTAAATAGTTATAAAAGACGATAAGTGCGGTAAACATTGATGACAGTGTTTGTTGTGATGGCCGATATTTTTTCTTATCAATGACATATTGTGATTTTTGACTTTTCGGTGCTTGCATCTTAAATGGAAACCAATGCTCATTTGCCGATGAATATCCATTAGCTATTTTAAAGCGTTCTTGATTTGACGTGCCAATCCAAGTGACCGGTGGTTGCCAACAAAAGTCAGCATATTCAAGCAAGTCTGATTTACGTAATTGGTCTATCGGTTTTTTCTTTTCAATAAATGACCATAAAAGAAAACGCTCGACGTCATTTCGAAAGCGCTCATAAGTATGTTTAGATTTATTTCTACCTATATAGGTAAGAAAAATTTTGCCCCAATTAAATTGCTCAAGCCACCAAGGTTCATTTGCTGAGAATATTTTATTTAGCTCAGGATAATCATCAAAATCAAAATCACATAGATCAAGATACGGTGGATATAAAGGCACAGGTTTTTTTAACAGCATTATTTATGAATACCTAATTGACAGTTAGATTGTAAGATTGTACATATAAAGCGAGTTTAATACACCTAGTACACTATGTCCAATACTGAAGAGTATCGGACATAGTAGGGTGTGTTTATGGTGTGGTTGCTTGTCTTGGCTTTACCGTCAGATTTTAAAATCTGATATTAGCTTATAACGCCGTTTATCAGGCTTTTTTGATATGTGCATTATTGTACTAAAAAGTTAGTTGCTTTGCTCCAGGCATTAGAAACTTGTTCACGTTATTCAATTACTAGGGAAAGTAAAGTTTATTAAGTCCGATCACCAGATACTCACGGTTAATTTATTGTGGAAGATGCATGAATTAAATTTCTGTGCTCATTCCAACATAAGATTTAGTCGCAAAAATAAATGTCCTAGGATATACATAGTTATGTTTATTCAGGTTTTTGTGCAGGATATAAGACATTATGTTTTACTTGGTAATAGTAAACACGCCTAAGCTTAATAGACTAATTTGCTTAAATATCAAACTAACTAGTCCTAATAGACGATTTCATACTAACTTATTTGAATAAATATTGACCTGTGTCAATTATATTAAAACAATCTTGGAGTTACTTCGTTAGTAATTAGGCAGCGATAGTAAATGCCAGATAAGGATAAAAGAATGACTAGCAAAAAACTAATGAATTCTTTAGTCAGCAAGTTACTCATTGCTAATAACTTAATAGTTTTAGCTAAATTTTCAGAAAATGGAAAATTAAGTGATGAATTTAATGACAAAGTCGTGACCTACTGTCTTGCACTGGTATCGAGTCTTTATCTATCTCTGCACCAAGCCTGCCCTACAATTTCTATCAAATTAAAGCTGCCATACCGTTGAGTAATAAAATTAAAAATAATGCAAATACAACATAAAATATAAAACATAAAAGAGGCGTTAGGATGAATATCAATAATCAATTAAGTAGCGTAAATCTAGTTATTAAACCACTAGCGCTTGCTGTTGCTTGTGCACTTTCTACTCAAGCATTTGCAGAAGAAGCGCAAACCGATAAAAAAGAAGGCAAAACAAAACCGGCCATAGAACGTATTTCTGTAACTGCACAAAAACGTATTAGTACCCTACAAGAAACCCCTATCGCCATTACTGCATTTGACAGCGATGCCATCGAAAACTTAGGCATAAAAGACATTAGTAATGTAAATAACATTGCCCCTAATACTCAAGTCGTAGTGCCAATTGGCAGTGCTTTTAATGTTGGTGTCAATATTCGTGGCCTAGGCACTAACGAACCATCACTAGGGGTAGATCCTAAAGTGGGTATTTATGTTGATGGGGTCTATTTAGCGCGTAATTCTGGTGCGATTTTTAGTATTATCGATTTAGAACGTATGGAAGTACTTCGTGGCCCTCAAGGTACACTTTGGGGTAAAAACACCACTGGTGGCGCCATTAATATGGTCACTAAAAAGCCATCAGACGAGTTTGAGTTTCAACAAAAATTCACCGTAGGAACTGACGGGCTTTTTAACTCAATTACCTCGATAGATACCGGCGAGTTTAACGATTTTACCGCTAAATTTACCTACATGACTGGCGAAGAAGACGGTTGGGCGAAAAACACTTTTGAAGGAGCCAAAGAGAAAAATCTCGGTGCAAAAGAAACCGATGCCATGCGTTTAGCGCTTCGTTATTTAGGTGAAGATTTTTCTGTCGAGTATAGTTACGACAAAACTGATGGTAGTTCTGTCTCTATTCCAGTGCAAGTGAGCAACGTACGTACTCATTTTACTGACCCTGCTGTTCCAACGCTTCATATGGGTACAGGTACATTTTACGGTGGTAATGTCTTTGCTATGATGGCGGCTAATGAATTCGAAGGCGGTCGACAAGAAAGTTGGGAGTTAAATCAACATGGCCGAGAACATGTTAAAATTTCAGGTCACAACTTGACCGTAGAATGGGATTTTGCCGATCATCACAGCTTTAAATCTATCTCTTCTACCCGTAAATATTCTTCTGACTTAACCGACGGTGTGAACTTAAGCGGCGGCGCATACTTTGGTGCTGAGCTTGATGCCACCTTCCAACCGACGGGAAATTTCGCCCCTATTCCGGCATTTTCATATACCAACCAGAAATCACAAAAGCAAAGTTCACAGGAATTCCAATTCTTGGGTGAATTGATGGATGGCCAACTAGAATATGTCGCTGGTTATTATTACTTTACCGAAGAAGGTAAAGAAATTAACCCTTGGAGTATTAATATCTTTACTGGCCAAGGCGCCAATTTACTTTTTGCTGATCCACTACCTTGGGGTGTTTTCTACGAAGTAGACAATACGGCACAAGCATTATTTGCTCAAGTGGATTATCACGTAACTGATGCGTTAAATGTAGTCATGGGTATACGTCATACCAAAGATGAAAAGTCTATCGTAAATTTAGCAGAGCCAGATGCTATGTTACGTAACAACTTATCTGCTGAAAAAGAGTGGAGTAAAACGGTTGGCTCTTTAGTGGTTAATTATGTAGTTGATGAAGACTTAACCGTTTACGGTAAAGTAACCCAAGGTTACGCTGCCGGTACTTTTAACTCAGGCTCGGTAGAACGATTCTCTTATTTAAATCCAGCAAATGGCGGTGAAGCGAACTATGAAGGCACATTAACACCAGCGGATCCTGAAGATACAACCGCTTATGAGATTGGCGCTAAAGCCATGCTGTTAGATGACCGCATTATGCTTAACACTGCAATTTTTTATAATGACAATACGAACTTACAAGTTACGGTTATTGATGGCGGTAATGTCCGACACTCATTAAACTCTGGTCAGTCAAAAACTGTTGGTGTCGAATTTGATGCTAAGTTTGCTGCCACAGAAGATTTAATGTTTACCGCAAGCTATGGTTACAGAGATACTGAATATACTGATGAAACATTCTCAGACCTTAATATTTTTACCGCCTCACTAGCGATGAGCTGGACCATGGCTGAATTCGAATTTGGTAATTTAAGTATGCATGCTGATTACTCAATGAACGATGAATTCCAATTTAGTTTAATTGACCCTAATATGGTGGCAGACTCATATAACCTACTGAATGCTCGTGTAACATTATCTGAGATTCAAGTCGGTGATAAATCTAACCTAAAAGTGTCAATTTTCGGTCGTAATATTACTGATGAAGAATATCAGCTTCATGGTGCTAGCCTTGGATTCTTTGACACCAGAAGTTACGGTGCCCCTGCAAGCTATGGTGTTGATGTCGTATTTAACTTTTAATTAAAACATTAATTCCGCACAAACCATTAAAGGCCTTAATAAGTAATTATTAAGGCCTTTTAACAATCAAACCATGCTACTAGCTACTAGTATTACCCCAGTTAAATTCGACTAGCAGCTAAACATCACGCGAACATCAGCCAACAAAAAAGAGCAATGAATTTGCCCCTATAAGGTTTATTAACTGATGTATTAGTGAAAAAGTTTGATTATCTAAAGCAATAGAGATTAAGAAAAGAGTTCATTATCCATTTAGCACAGACATAAAGCCGACTATCACCTAGACATCACGCAAAAACAGCCAATAAAAAAGGGTAATAAATTACCCTTTTAGCTGTGCATAGCGTGAAAACTTACCGGATTATTTGAGTTCCTTTGCTAACTTTTGTGCTTGAATAGTACTGTACTGCATAGAGTCTGCAGCTGAGTTTTCAGCTATCCATAATAATACATTGGCAATCTCATCAGGCTCGGCCACTGACTGTTTTAAGCCCTTTATACCTTGATCGCCAATAGTGGCACGTAAGGTTTCTGTATTAACAACCCCAGGATTAACAGTAAATGCCCTAATCCCTTGATGACCATGTTCCCTGCAAATAATGCCTGATAAACGAGAAACAGCCGCTTTGCCTGCTCCATATGCGTAACCCCAACCACCACGAGATGCGGGTATGGGTGGATCTTTTTCTCCAGCCCCTGAAGTGATATTGATAATACAACCACTTCGTTGCTGCAACATACTTGGTATAACAGCTTGCGATATTTGCACCGGTGCACCGATATAAGCTCTCGCCACTTTCTCAAAGGTTTCAGGGGTTAAATCCATTAAAGCGGCATTAAGGTCAGGTCCTTGGTAAATAGCATTATTAATCACAACATCAACTGAGCCAAAGTGCTCTAGCACTTTATTGATAGCCACATCTACTGAATCGGCACTCAGTAAGTCCATTTTTAGCGCGATAACCTCAGTGCCAAATTCCTCCACCATATTGACAGTTTCAATTAAACTACTTCCAGCATAATTATCATTTGAGGACTTATCATTTTGCAAATTATTACTGCCTAATTCGCGAGCTGTAATTGCTAACTTGTAACCAGCCTTTGCAAAAGCTAAAGCGGTCGCACGCCCGATACCTCGGCTAGCACCTGAAATAAAAGCTATTTTTGACATCAGTCTGTTCCTTTAAAGTAGAGTCCGTCGAGTTTATTTTTTAGTATCTGCTATAAATAGAAAGATAAACAGAGTAAGTAATTTACCTTTTATCGCTTGTATTGCATCGTTCAAATAGACGGGTAGCCTAGTCTTTATTTAAGCCTTTTATTTTAAATTACCGAGCTGTTTTTTAGTTAATGACCAAAAATTACCATTGTCTACCTCAAATGGTCGATGTTCAATATTACTTCATGGGTGTTAATGAGCTAACTGGCAATTTCTATTTTTATTCTTTGATATGGCTTGCTCGAAAAGCATCCACCTAGAATATTATCCAAAGCACGCTTTGTTATTGCCTAAGCAAACTTTAATCGTGCGAGTATCTCGATGCTCCCAACCAGTAAGGAATAATCATGCGTGAAGCAGTCATAGTATCTACCGCCAGAACTCCAATGGGCAAAGCCTTTCGTGGTGCCTTTAACGACACTGAAGCTCCAGCATTATCAGGTCATGCAGTTCAGCAAGCGGTTCAACGTGCGGGTATCGAAGGTGCAGAAGTTGATGACGTGATCATCGGCTGTGCAGCCCAACAAGGCACTCAAGGCTATAACTTAGGCCGCTTAACGGCAACTGCAGCAGGATTACCAAATAGCGTACCGGGTATGACCCTTGATCGACAATGTTCATCGGGTTTAATGAGCATCGGCTTTGCCGCACAAAACATCATGGTCGGTTCAATGGACACTGTGGTTGCAGGTGGCGTTGAATCTATTTCAATGGTCCAAAATAAACATAAAAACAGCTATCGAAATATTTCTAAAACGGTGCTGTCAAAATCTGAGCATGCCTATATGCAAATGATCGAAACCGCAGAAATTGTTGCAAAACGCTATAGCATTTCTCGCCTTGCACAAGATGAATACAGCTTACAATCTCAACAACGCATTGCTGCAGCACAAAAAGGCGGTTTGTTCGATGATGAAATTGTCCCGATGGCATCAACAAAATCGGTATTTAACCGTGAAACTAAAGCAGTTACTTTTGAAGAGGTATTACTGGCTAAAGATGAAGGCAACCGCCCTTCTACTACTCTAGAAAGCCTACAAAGCTTAGATCCCGTTTGGAAAGATGGCCGCGTTATTACCGCAGGTAAATTCATTACCGCAGGTAATGCCAGTCAATTATCAGATGGTGCTTCTGCCTGTGTCGTTATGGACTCACAATTGGCGGCGCAAAAAGGTTTATCACCTATGGGCGTATTTAAAGGTATGGCAGTTGCTGGCTGTGAACCAGATGAAATGGGCATAGGTCCAATTTACGCTATTCCAAAATTATTAAAACAGCATAACCTAAGCATTGAAGACATCGGCTTATGGGAAATTAACGAAGCATTTGCTTGTCAGCTGATTTATTCACGTGACTATCTCGGTATTGATAACGAAAAACTAAACGTTAACGGTGGCGCAATTGCCATTGGTCACCCGTTTGGTATGAGTGGTGCTCGTATGGTGGGTCATGCATTAATCGAAGGCAAACGACGCGGCGTGAAATACGTTGTGGTGAGTATGTGTATCGGCGGTGGTATGGGCGCAGCAGGTCTATTCGAAGTATGCCTGTAAGATAACTGAAAGCACTAGAATTAACTATCTTGACTAAAAAAGGGCTTTGCGCCCTTTTTTAATATCGCCAAAAACAATTAATGGAGGAAGTATTGAATGTCTAATATTTTAGAGCGATTTAAATTAACCGGCCAGATTGCTATTGTCACTGGCTCAGGACGAGGCATTGGCGCAGCTACGGCCATTGCACTGGCCGATGCAGGTGCTGATGTCGTCGTCACGGCAAGAACTGTCGAGCAACTAGAAGATACTGCCGAACAAATTCGTCTTCGCGGTAGCAAGGCATTAGTGGTTGCTTGTGATATTCTCGACCAGCAGCAACGGGAAAACTTACTGGCAAAAACTATTGAACATTTTGGACGACTCGACATTTTAGTCAATAATGTTGGTGGCTCAGGCGCCATTAAACCGACTTTAATGACCACTGAAGACGAGCTAGAAGCCTGCTTTAAACTCAATACTACTACAGCATTTTCCATGTCACGCCTTTGCGCTCCTGCAATGGTTAAAACTGCCGGCACAGGTGCTATTATCAATATTTCTTCTGTTGGTGGCCATATAGCACAATCTGGCTTTTTAAGTTATGGCGTTGGCAAAGCGGCGATGAATTTTATGACACTCAATTTAGCCCAAGATTTTGCACCGAAAGTACGAGTGAATGCCATCAGTGTTGGCTCAACACTTACCGATGCACTTAAAGGTGTTATGAACAAAGAGTTAGAACTAAAAATGGTAAAACAAGTGCCGATGAATCGATTGGGGCAACCTGAAGATGTTGCCGCTTGTGCGCTATTTTTAGCTTCGCCTGCTGCTAGTTATATCACAGGGGAAATATTCGGTGTTAATGGCGGGATAACGGTTCCGCCAATGGCAATGCCAAGAAGTGATTTTTCGTTATAAGTGAAGTAACTACGCTTATAAAAAATGGCCTTGTTATCTCAACAAGGCCATTTTTTTGCTTTAATTACTATCGAACATAACGATTAAAACTGGTAACTAACTTCTAAGCCATAAGTCGCTGGGTCACCATAGTAGTTAATACCACCAATGAAAGCGCCAGTGGCATCACCCATAGGAATACCATTAATGCGGTATTCTTCATCAGTAATGTTCTTACCCCACAATGAGACACTAAATTGACTACCCGCAATTTCTCTAAGTGATATGCGAGCATTTAACACGTTATAGCTTTCAACGCGGGTAAATTCAGCAGCCGGTTGATTATGAAAAACAAAATGATCATCTACATAACTATAATCCGCAGAAGCGCTCAGAGTACCAAACGACAATTCTGTTAAGTAGTTAAGTCCTAACGACCACTTATTGTCTGGATTATATGGAAACTCTGCACTATGAGTAACATCATTTGCCACACCGGTGTAAACATCGTAAGTAATAAATTCATCATATTTACTATCGAGCATGCCATAACTAAAGTTAACGGTTAACTCTTCAGTTAGTACCGCAATTAGTTCAAGTTCAAGCCCTTTGACTTTTGCAGCACCGGCATTTTGAATATCAGAATATGCGCCTAAAAACTCAGACATTTGCATATCGGTAATGTCATTATAAAATACCGCCACGTTAGCTTGTAGTCGTTGATCGAACCAACGAGATTTTAAGCCCCACTCATAAGCCAATACTTTTTCTTCATCATAAGGTTTCACCGCTATTGCAGCGGTTGCCGCTTCACCATTAAACCCACCCGCTTTCCAACCTTGTGACACTTTCACGTAGCTGTTGACATTATCGGCCAACTCATAAGTAAGTGAGGCCATTGCAGAAGTATTGGTCCAGGTATCATTCGCTGTTGTATAGGGTAAGGGGAAAAAGTAAGCAAAACTGAAGTCATCAGGATGTTCAATGTAGAAGGTTTTTTCTTCTGTTGTCCAACGAATACCACCAGCAATTGTCATTTTATCTGATAATTTATAATCAAGGTTAGCATAAGCTGCTACTGACTCAGACTCAACGCCATAGTAGTTATTCACTGTCCCAAAACCTAGAATATATGGATTATCCGCATCGGATTCTTCGTTAAAATAGAATAAGCCGCCAACATAGTTTAACTCATCAAGGTTGCCGATAAATTGAATTTCTTGTGAGGTTTGCTCGTGATCTACACGGCGAATAGTGTGAAAGCCGAGTAAATCAAAACCGTCATAGTCATTACCATCTTCATAGTTGATTTCTCGAAACGCCGAAATAGATTTAACGGTTAAAGTATCACTTGCTTGCCAAGTAACCGTTAACGCATGACCCGAGCTTTCAGAGCGATCAAATTGTGCGCCATCAAGCGCAGTGCTTTCTTTCCGTGTTTTAGTATCATCAGGTGTTACGCCATGAATACTGGATTGTCCCATAGATGGTGTCAGATCTTTATCACTATTGTCATAGGTGTAATAAAAGTTTAAATCTTCACTATGCTCATACAAAGCACCAATACGCAGTGAAGTTGAGTCTAATTCTTTAAACTTTTTCACATCGGAATTAGCTGAGAGGTTGTCATAAAAGCCATCACGTGTTTTTTTATTGGCGGTGATATTAAAACTCAATTTGTCATTAATTTGGGCTGAGTCTGCACTGATATAAAGATCTTTCATACCATAATTACCGGCACCCACTCTTACTTCACCACCGAGTTCACCACTAGGTTTACGGGTCATAATACTCAATGCCCCGCCAATGGTATTCTTACCATAAAGGGTCCCTTGAGGACCTCGTAACACTTCAACACGCTCAATAGCGGCAACATCAAATAAACCGCCAATATTTTTAGAAACAAACACGCCGTCAATATAAACCCCGGTAGTGGGCTCCCAAGTAACCGCGGGATTAATGGTCACAGAGCCGCGAATTGCAATAGTTGCCCCTGTACTACCGCCTGGCGTTTCAGAGATTTGCATATTAGGGGTATAAATACTGAGATCTTCTACATCGGTAATGCCTTTTTCTCTGATCGAATCACTATTAAATACCGAGACAGCCGTTGGTAACTCTTGCAAATTCTGTACACGCTTTTGGGCGGTAACTTCAATAACTTCAAGTGCTGTTTTATTTTTGTTTTCATTTTCATTTTCAACAGCAAAGCTCGGATTAGTCATAGCAACTAATGCGAGTGTTAAAGCGATATTTAAAGGGGTTTTATTATAATTCACACTTTATTCCTTATTTTATTTAAACGTTAACAACATTGATCTTGTCACTATAAAAGCACTATAGCCTTGGTTGAAAACCAAATTATTATGCACATAACGACAAAACCAAAGCGTTAACCTTTATGACCTGAACTTTGAAAAAGTAATGCGTATAATTTTGGAGCTGAATGTTCAACCTTTATACTAATCATCGTATCAAGAGATGACATAGGCTAAATGAACTAGGCTTTATCTATTAACGACATAGGTGAGAAATAGCGGCTATAAACGCTACTTATCACCACACTTGCTGAACAGTTATTGCCGGAACCTATGGTGATTTATGCGCAGCCTAACGGTGTGAAACCCTAGGCTGCGCAATAATAGCGATGAATTATAAAGATGGGTTATTTAAGGTTTACTTTGGGTTCTTTGGGCATGCCTAAACCTCGCTCAGCAATAATATTACGTTGTATTTCATTGGTGCCGCCATAAATAGTATCGGAACGGACAAATAAATACATAGATTGTAAACGCGTCAGATTATAAGGAGCAGAGGCTAAAATTTCCGCTTCAGGTCCCAAAACATCCATGGCTAACTCGCCTAAATCACGATGCCAAGTAGACCAATATAACTTATAAATTAACGCTTCTTTTTTTAGACCTCCATCACCCTCATCTGACAACATACGCATGCTATTATATCGCATGATTTTTAACCTAATATGAGCGTCGGCAATACGTTGACGAATAACAGGGTCTTTATCTTTGCCATTTTCTTTAGCAATATCGATAACTTGATTGAGTTCATTCTGGAACTGCATTTGTTGACCTAAAGTTGAAACGCCACGCTCAAAACCAAGCAAACCCATGGCAATAGCCCAACCTTCACCGGGTTTTCCAACAATATCCTCGGCGTCACATTCAGCTTCATCGAAAAAAACCTCATTAAATTCAGAGGTACCTGTCAATTGTTTAATACCACGTACTTCAATACCAGGCTGGTCCATTTTCATTAAGAAAAACCCAAGCCCTTTATGGGCGATAGAGTCTGGGTTGGTACGGGCAATAACAAAAATAAAGTCGGATTCATGGGCTAATGACGTCCAAACCTTTTGTCCGCTAATAATCCATTTGCCTTTAGCTTCGTCAAAATGTGCTTTGGTTTTTACATTGGCAAGATCTGAACCTGCGCCAGGCTCAGAATAGCCTTGGCACCATAATTCAGTACCTGCGACAATACCGGGTAAGTATTTTTGTTTCTGCGCTTCACTGCCAAAAGCGATAATGGTCGGGCCAGCTAAACCTTCACCGATATGGCCAACATGACCCGGTGCTCCGGCACGTGCATACTCCTCATTAAAGATCACTTGTTGCTCTATTGAACAGCCTCTGCCACCATATTCTTTCGGCCAACCGACACAGGTCCAACCGTCTTGAGCAAGCTTTTGTTCCCACTTCTTACGTTCTTCGGGAAACATATGTTCATCTCCCGGACCACCGCGAAACTTAAGCTGCTCAAATTCACCCACTAGGTTTTGTGTTAACCACTGCGCAACCTCGGCGCGAAATTTTTCGTCTTCGGGACTAAAGCTTATTTTCATTGGTTCTACCCTATTAACCGATTAATCTAATAATATTTTTGCGACCAGCTCACGGTGATAAGCTGCGTTACCTAAAAATAACTCTGAAGATTTGGCTCGCTTGAAGTACAAGTGTACATCGTACTCCCAAGTGAAACCGACGCCACCATGAAGTTGAATGGCATCACTAGCATTTTTAAAATAGCCATCAGAACAATACGACTTAGCGACACTTGCCGCTTCTGCAAGCTCATTAGCTAACGGGCCGTCATTAATCGCCTCTTGTGCGACACAAGCGGCATAATAAACAGCAGACTTAGCAACTTCAGCACGTAACATCATATCTGCTGCTTGATGTTTAACGGCTTGAAAGCCAGCAACTGGTCGACCGAATTGAACCCGTTCTTTGGTATATTCAACGGTTAAGTCTAAGGTTTGTTGTGCCCCACCTGTTTGCTCAGCAGCGGTGGCGATAGTGGCCAATTGAATAATTTTATTTAACTGTGGCCAAGCAGTGCTTTGCGCCCCCATTAAATGCTCTTTAGCAATGATGACATTATCTAAAGTAATTTCAGCCTGCTTGCGCGTTTCATCCATGGTCGGTAACCAAGCACGACTTACGCCGGGGGTATTCGGATCAAGAGCAAATAAACTAATACCCTCTTCACCAGCGCTACCATGGTCGCGAGCGGCAACAATCAGCAACCCAGCGGTATGGCCATCCGGCACATAGCGATATACACCATTAAGTAAATAGTTATCCTCCTGAGCTGTCGTCGTTACTTCGACAGCATCAGCGCCCCACTGGCCATTCTTACCGGTGTAGGCAAGAGTGGCGGTTAAGCTTCCCTCACATATCTCACTTAAATACTGCTGTTTTTGCTCAGGTGTTCCAGCAATGATCAGGGCATTAGCGCCTAAACATACCGTCGAGAAAAAAGGTGAGCATAATAGGTAGCGTCCCATTTCCTCCAGCATGACAACAAGTTCGACATATCCTAGCCCCATGCCACCATATTCTTCTGGAATATGAATAGCTTGCCAGTACATTTCAGCACAAATACGTTGCCAAATGGCCTCTTCAAAGCCCTGCTCGGTCGCCATTGCATTACGAATAGCGTTTGATGATGAAATCTCAGCTAAGAAGGCTTGCGCGGTATCGCGGATCATCTTCTGCTCTTGTGTAAATGAAAACTCCAAATCTTTGCCCCTTCTAGCCGATTAAATAGTTAAACAACGAGTTTAGCCAACTCAGCCTTAACAATTTTGTTAGAGGCATTGACCGGCATTTCGTTAATGATTTTCACTTGCTTTGGTACGCGATAATTCGCCATGCGTTCACGACACCAAGCTATAAGTCGAGGCTCATCAAGGGACTGCTCTGACTTTAAGGTAATAAAAGCACAACCCACTTCCCCCATGCGCTCATCTTTAACACCTATGACCGCTGATTGAGCAATAGCAGGATGCTCAGTTAAAACCGCTTCTATTTCAGCTGGATAACAATTAAAACCGCCCGAAATATACATATCTTTTAACCGGTCAGTAATGCTGAGATATCCCTTTTCATCAAGGTGACCAACATCACCAGTATGCAACCACCCATCAACATCAATAGTTTCTGCCGTAGCCTTAGGTTGTTCAAAATAGCCTTTCATAACATGAAAGCCGCGAATACAAATCTCGCCTGTTGCACCTGCTGCTAGTATTTCTCCTTGGGCTGACATAATTGCAATCTCAGTGCCTTCAATAGCACGTCCGCTCGTTGCAGCAATAGTTTCATTATCAGTATTGATATCGCAGATGCTGGCTAAACCACCACACTCAGTTAATCCATAAGCCGTGGTAACCACTTCAAAACCTAACTGATTTCGCATACGCTCAATAAGTACTGGAGGTATAGTCGCCGCCCCGGTAACCGCAACCCGCAAACTGCTTAAGTCTGCAGTTTCTAAGCTAGGGTGAGCAAGTAAAGATAAGTAAAGTGTTGGTGGTCCAGGTAATACGGTTATTTTGTCTTGGCTAATGCGGCTGAAAACTTCATCCGCATCAAACACAGCTTGCGGTAAAATCGTTGCCCCTGCCAGTAAGCAACTGACCCAGCCAGCTTTATAGCCGAATGAGTGAAAAAATGGGTTAACAACCAGATAGCGATCGCCAGCCACTAAGCCGATGGTATTTACATACACACTAAATGCGCGGATCATGCCGCCATGCCGACTCATGACCCCTTTAGGCTTGCCGGTAGTGCCGGAGGTAAACATCAGATCTGAAAGGTCGTCACCTGAAATACTCAGGGCAATTTCAAGGGCACTTTCTTTACTAACGCTTTCTTTTTTAGTTAAAAAGGTTGCCCAATCACAACATGACTCAATAGGGCTGCCTCGACGCGGTGTTAAGGTAACGATTGAAAGTTGCTCGGGGCTAAATAATTTAGCTAAATCTGCAGGGTAATCACTTTTTAGAAAGTCACCAACACTAAAAATGAGTTTTGCACCGCTACGGTTAATAATTTCAGCGGCTTCAACAGCTTTCATGCGGGTGTTTATCGGTACTAAAACCGCTCCCGCCATTTGTAAACCAATGGCAGCAAGTACCCAAAGACCTGAATTAGCCCCCCAGATAGCCACTCGATCGCCTGGATTAATGCCCGATGCCATCAAGGCACGACAGACTTCTAAACTTAAATTCGCTAAGGCTTTATAGCTGACAATCAACTCGCCATCTTCAATAGCAGCAAGGTCACCATGACGCTCTGCTGCAGCTAATACTAATCTGGGAATACTGTCGATTACTGTGTTAGCGTTTGACGCTATTGGTTTACTGGTGGTCATATGCAATTCTCTATTCATTTCGCTTTAGTGCTACGATTAGCGGTAATATGTTGAGCAGCAATATAACCAAAGGTCATTGCAGGCCCTATCGTTGCACCCGCACCAGGGTAACTAATACCCATCACCGAAGACGACGCATTACCAATGGCATATAGACCAGCAATGGGTTCGCCCGATGTGCGTACTACTTGGCCGTGATCATTGGTTAACAAGCCGCCTTTAGTACCGATATCACCGGGCGTAATTTTTACCGCATAAAACGGGCCTTTTTTAATCGGAGCCAAACATGGGTTAGGTTTAACCTTTGGATCCCCATAGTAGCAATCAAAAACATTGTCACCACGTTGGAAGTCTTCATCAATACCGGTTTCAGCATAACGGTTCATTTTTTCTACGGTATCAGCCAATCCAGCGGCATCGACATCAATCATTTTTGACAATTCATCAAGACTATCGGCTTTCCAATAGACGGTTTCAAACCATGACTTAGAAGCTCGGCTATCTGGCATAATCTTCCCAGGCATTAGTGGCCCCATTGCATATTCATGTCGAAAGTGTGCGTCAAAAACCACCCATGCAGGAATCGATTTACCGGTTTTTTGATGATTACGATACATAGCATCACCAAACTCTAAATAAGGTGCTGCTTCGTTAAAAAAGCGTTTACCTAAACCATCAACCACAATTGCACCCGGGAATGCACGTTCGGCAAATAAAGCACGCGCACTAGGTTCTTTAGGCACTTTTAAGGTCGGTGCCCACCAGCACCAGTCGAGTAAATCAGTTGCAGCACCAAGCTTTTGTCCAGCTTCTAATGCTGCGCCGGTATTACAACCTTTAGGGGTTGCACTCCAAGCTTGCTGAGATGGTGCGGGTAAATATTTTTCACGCAATTGTTGATTTTGTTCAAAACCACCACTACCCATCACCACACCGTAACGTGCGTTTAGTGTCAGCTCTTGACCGCCTCGTAGCACTTTTATACCGGTAACTTTATCGTCGGTGATGACAAAATCTGTAAACTCAGTACTGCGCCATAAGGGAATTTTGCGATCAAGCAGAGAATGTCGTAAAGAAGCAACTAAACTGCCACCTAAACCAGCTCGTCGGTCGCGGCGAGTTTTTTTACGCTGTTTAAAATCAAACTTATAACGTAGCATTAAGCCCATGATCATCAGCATCCAACCGCGTTCCTTCGCAACGGCCATATGTGCCTGTCGAGCAGTCCAGGCCATTTTTCCCATCAACAAGGTATTGCCAGAAGCCGGCTGTTGATGTTCAATTTCATCGCCTAAACCTGTGGTATCAAACAACTCAGGATCCATGCTACGACCACCAGGTAATGAGCCTTCTAGATGTTGGTAATAATCTGGATATTTTGCTGCCACAGCAAATTTTACTCGGCTGTTCGCTTGTAGTTCTCGGAGCATTTTTGGGGCGTTATCAAGGTAAGCACGGATCCTAGATTCGTCAACACTGCCTTGGCTAGCCGCTTTGATATACGTTAAAGCGCTTTCATAACTATCCGTTCCGCCTAGGGCTTTAAATTCGTCATTATTGGGGATCCAAATACCACCACCTGATATTGCAGATGTACCGCCATATTTATCGCTTTTCTCAACAATAAGTACAGAATTCCCTTGATCGGCGGCAAAAATAGCCGCGGTCATCGCGCCTGCTCCTGAGCCTACGATGATCACATCGTAATCGTTTTCAATATCATTGTTTGTGGTCATAAATCCTCTCCTTTTCAAAATATAAGCTAGGTTTTTACTTACTTTGCTTGATTTATTTAGCCTGCTTATGATCTTGATTAACTAATTTTTACGGCCGTTAACGCTAACCACCGTGCAGTATTTGGTGATCAGTAATACATTTTTTTAACTTTATTTCTTAAGAGTTTACCTGCTGGATTACGAGGTAAATGGTCAAAATTAACATGAACTTTACTGGGTATTTTATGTTTTGCTAAGCGCTGTGCAACATGAGCCTGTAAATCAGCTTCATTAACAGCCGATCCTGATAATGGGTGAATAACGGCTACAATAGCTTCACCGGTTTCATCATCTTCAATGGCAAAAACTGCCGCTTCTTCAACAGCACAATGCTCTAATAAACACGACTCAACTTCCGCCGCAGATATATTTTCACCAGCGCGATTAATCACATCTTTAATTCGATCAACAATGAATAAGAACCCTGCTTCATCAACATAACCTAAATCGCCAGTATGTAACCAACCAGCCCGCATAGCCTCATGCGTTGCTTGGCTATTTCCCGCATACTCATCCATTAACGAGACGCCACGCATGCAAACTTCACCCACTTCATTAACGGCTAGCTCTTTACCGTCGGGTGCAGATATTTTTATATCCATAATAGGTGATATAAGACCTGAGCTCCTGGGTTTATGGCGAAATAGCTCTCCTGAACAGGCTGCGCCAACACCATTGGTTTCAGTCATACCAAAGCCTATACCTATCATTTCTTCCTTTAACGTCGATAAGGCTTTATCAACCAGGTTTGTGGGTAAGCCTGCACCGCCAAAACCTAGGCCACTAAATGATTTCATTACTTCTGGACTGTGAAATTCAGCTTCACGTAGTAATTGCATTACCATTGAAGGCGCGCCGTTAAATTGTGTTACTTGCTCTTGTTTGATTAAGTCAACAGCATCAGCTGCCTGCCACTTATGGCTAAAGACTAAACGACGACCACTGCGCAAAGCAGAAAGTAATTGGGCATGTAAGCCACTCACATGAAACAAAGGTACTGAGGTTAAAATTGTTGGTACCATAGCTTTTTCCATAATGCGAGCCACGGCTTGGGGTGATGTCATGCCTGAAATCGCACCAATAAAATCAATATTGAATAATGCCTGACAAACCGCAATATGGTTTGATACTACGGCTTTAGCGACGCTCGTTGCCCCAGAGGTAAATAGTACTAACGCTGGATCTGTTTCTGCGATGACAGGTAGCTCAAGGGTTATTGCTCTGTGGTTTAAAGCTTGGTCAAGATCAGTTACTGACGATAGCGAGGTGAAATCTAATTCGATATCATTTAACACCAACGCCGCACCAGTCCAATGACTTTTTTGATTGATACGTTGTAACCGAGTACCGTCACATATCAATAATTTAGGTTTAATAGTGGCTAAAGCATCTGATAATTCTTGCTCTAGTCCAAAACTATTCAGTGGCGCAGGTACCGCGCCAATAAGTGCTGTTGCACAAAAGGCGACCACCCACTCAGGGCGGTTACGCATGGCAATGGCCACACGTTCACCTTGAGTAATTCCTTTTTCATGCATCCAGCTAGCTAAACTGTCAACTTGCTGAAAAAATTCTTTAAAGCTCAGTCGCTTATCTTGATAAACCAAAAAATTTTGCTCATCACTACGGCGAGAGTCGTTAATCACCTGAGCTAAATTTGCTGGGGCGTTACAATAAACCTGATAATTTTGACCATTAATTAGTTTACTCTTAATCTCAAACGGAGCACCTGGCGCCATTAATTGAGATTTAACCTCTTCAACCATTGTGAGTAAATTCATCGCTTTATCCTGTCATTTTTGTTATTGCTAGCGCTGAATATGTATTAATACCTGAGTCATTATCGCGCTGACATAAAAACTCATTGTTGGCTTCAAGCCAATTAAGATGCGCTAAGGTTTCACCTAAAGCCATCATGCTGTCAAAAGCTGAAAGTTTGCGACTAAACAAACATTTCATCGCTTGATAAGCGGTGAATTCGGCTTTTTCACTGACAAATTTTCTTAGCTTATCCAAGGTGTCTACATGGTGATCTATCAATTGTTGTGCACGTAAATGCATTTGTCGAAAAATGGGACCATGAGCTGGCAAGACTAGTGTTTCTGGGTCGAGTGTTTGGATACGCTCAAGCGAGCGTAACCAGTTAGCGAGTTGTTGACCCTGTGGTTCAAATTCGTTAACCAAAATATTAGAGCTGATATGCGGTAGCAGTTGGTCTCCAGCTAAAATAATTTTGTCTTCTGCGCAGTAAAGGCAAGCATGCTCAGGCGAGTGCCCTTCACCAATAACTATCTGCCAGCGTCGTTTGCCAATGTTAAGTACGTCACCTTCACGAATACGGCTATAAGATGGCGGACAATATTGAACAAAAGGGTCTTGGCGACAAGCGTCAATTACACGCATCACTTCATTTTTTGGCATGCCGGCTCGATGGTAAAAATCTAATTGATGATCGTTACCTAAATTTGCGAAAGCACCATTAAAGGATTTAAGGGTAAAAAACTCGCCATGAGTCATGTACAGAGGTACATTAAAGGTTGCCATTAACCAACCTGCAAGACCACTATGATCGTAATGAAAATGGGTACAAATCACCCCTTTAATAGCTTTTTCATGACAATATTGTTCAGTCACTTTTATCCAAAGTTCGCGTGTTTGCTCTGTGTGCAAGCCTGTATCAAGAATAAACCAACCATCGACATCTTCTAATAAATAAACATTTATGTGATCTAGGGACATCGGCATTGGCATACGTAACCACAAAAGGCCATCAGCAATTTCCACCACAGAGCCATCTGCCAGTGGTGGTGCTATTGGATATTCTAAAAAATTATGCCGAATATGACTCGGTGGCCTATCGGTTAAATTCATAGATTTCATTATCTCTCCAAAAGTTAGTGATGAGCTTTGCTTGTACAATTAAGCTTAATTCAATAAGAAGCCATTTAATGAAAATGTAATACGTCCAAAAGGACGATGTTCAATTTTTTAGCAAAGTTAAGGTAGGTTATGCTCAATAACTTATTAAAAGAGGATGCAGGCAATGCAACCCAATAGTACATTAAGTGCAGGCCGCACGCGTTTGACCATGTTTTTATTAGCTATTATCTATGTTTTCTCTTATATAGACCGTAACTTAATTGCTATCGTCCTTGAGCCAATTAAACAAGAGTTTGATGTTTCAGACACTGTCATGGGGGCTGTAAGTGGATTAGCCTTTGCTGTTTTATATTCTGCTTTTAGTTTTCCTATTAGCCGGATGGCTGACAAAGGCACCAATCGAAAAAACATCATCGCGGTTTGTTGTGGTTTATGGAGTATAGCGACCGTAGCCAGTGGTGCTGTAACACAATTTTGGCAGTTTGTTGTTGCGCGTATGACGGTTGCCATCGGCGAAGCTGGTGGCACATCACCCTCGCTATCCATGGTTTCCGATTTATATCCGCCACAAAAACGCTCATTCGTTATTAGTCTTTTCATGATTGGCCCCAATGTGGGTTTGTTAGCCGCGATGGCTTTAGGTGGCTGGATTGCTCAAGAGCACGGTTGGCGTGCTGTATTTATCTATTTTGGTGCCCCAGGCCTTTTGCTCGCTTTATTGTTGTATATAGTTGGTAGAGACCCCGGCTTAGGTATTTATGATACGGCAGCCGAAGGAGAAGCACGCAAGCAACCTCAAGCTGATTTTTTATCTGACGTGCGCGCTATCATGAAATTAAAAGGCTTCTTTCTCATTTGTATGGGTACTGCAGTAGCCGGTATGGTTGGCTATGGTTATGCGATTTGGGCGCCAACCTTTATGGTGCGAAATTTTGATATGCCACTTTCCCATGCCGGCCTTGCATTCGGTATAGCCAGTGGTGTTTTTGCAACCTTTGGTACAATTTTTAGTGGTTATTTTTGTGACAAGCTCAGCTGTCAAGATAGCCGCTGGCAACTGCGTATGCCTACGCTAGGTATATTAATTAGTATTCCTTTTGGTTTTGCTTTTATGCTTTGGCCTGTTGATGCTGTCTGGCAGCTAGGTAGTATTAAAGTACCCCATGCTATTTTATTTGCGGCAGGTTTTAGCTTTTTTAACAGTTGGTGGCCAACACTGGCATATTCAGCAATTAGTCATTTAGTTTCTAGCCGTCAGCGAGCTACATCAATGGCTATTCTAGGACTATTTTTAACCTTTTTTGGTGCGGGTATTGGGCCATTATTAACTGGAACTTTGAGTGATTTATTCTCAGTGGGTAACGCCGGTGAAGGGTTATTATCTGCATTATTAATTATGCTAAGTTTATTAACATTATCCGCTTGGTTTTATTACAAAGCCATAGGTCCTTATCAAGAAAGAGTCAGTGGATTAAAGGCAGACGAAGATAATAGTAAGAAATCAAAGTCACTGGGCAATCAAAGCCTGGCTGAAACTCGATAAATAACGTAAAAAATTAACAAATAACAAATGGAGTATTTATGGCCACTACAAAAGATTACCGCTTAGGCGATTTTACCTTCCCTCGAGGCTGGTTCATGATTGCCACCGCAGAAGAAATCAATACGCACAAACCAGTAGCTGTGCGCTTCTTTGGACGTGATTTTGCCCTATACCGCGGTCGAGCAACCGGTCGAGTCGTGTTGCTTGATGCATACTGCCCACATATGAAAACTCATTTAGCCGCTGAAAATGATACCTCTTACGTCATCATTGATGGTGGCGGCACTAACATTGAAGGTGACAGCATTCGTTGTCCTTATCATGCTTGGCGTTTTGGCCCAGACGGTCAGTGTGACGATATTCCTTACCATGATGGACCTATCCCAAAAACTGCCTGTATTAAAGCTTGGCCTGTTAAAGAAAGTATGGGCGCTATCTGGATATGGCATGATCCGGAAAATGGCGATCCAGAATGGGATCACCCAAGCTTGCCACAATGGGATGACGAAGCTTGGGTAAATTGGCGTTTTGATGATTTAGGTATGCTAGAGCAGCACCCACAGGAAGTTATCGACAACATCTGTGACTACAGTCACTTAGCGCCAATTCACGGTTCAACGGTACAACGTTATGAAAATGAGTTTGACGGCCATGTGGCTATTCAGCGCCAATGTGGACCTCATCGCACACTTGTCGGTGATGACGGTGCAAGCCCAGTATTACATACCATTACCAAGTACCATGGACCCGGTGTTTTGATTTCTCATTTGACCGGTTTTTATGAGTCATATTTAATGATCACACACACCCCTGTTGAAGATGGCTCGATACGTGTTTGGCATGCATTATTAGTTAAGTCACCAAGTGGCAGTTCAGTTGTAACTGTTAGTGACGAAGTAGCCGCACGTCAATTCCAAGACGCAAGCTTATTTGCCTTTAAACAAGACTTCCAAGTTTGGACGAATAAAGCCCCTTGTTTTAACGGTTTATTTTTACCCAGTGACGGCCCTTTTATGAAAGCCCGAATTTGGTACAAACAATTTTTTAACCCAAGAGAGCGTAAAGACGAGTTCCAAAGTAAAGTGAAAGGGGTATATGTTCCTAAAGGCACGGTTGCCTATACCCAAGAATAAAATTTTATTTTATGCTTAAACGAAAAATGCAGCCACTGGCTGCATTTTTTATCCGTTAAACTTAATAACGAGGATAATACATTAGTCAGAATTGAAGCTATCCTTCTACAACACCAATGCGTTATCTTCTACTGTTTAACTACTTATTAATCTTTAACAACCTGAGCAGACATCATATTTTTAAACTGGCTATGATGTGGTGGTAACAAGCCCCACTCGCCTCTTGGATCATGCTGCGGCGCAAAAAATACTGTCCTATGATGACTAAAAGTTAAAAAGCCTTCTTTACCGTGATAATGTCCCATGCCTGAAGCACCCACACCGCCAAACGGTGCGTCGTGCATCGCCGCATGCATTAAACAATCATTAACCGATACACCACCTGATGATGTATTTGCAAGTACCTGTTCAAGTTCAGTTTCATCAGTACCAAAATAATAAAGCGCTAGCGGTTTTTCACGGCTGTTAATATCATTAATAACCGCGTTAATATCCTCATAAGGTAATATGACTAAAGCGGCACCGAAGATTTCTTCCTGCATTATTTTAGCGTCGTTGTCGGGTGATAGGATCAATTGTAACGGTAAGCGTTTATCGGCAGAAACTAACTCTGACAAGTTTTCGACTGCATGACTAGTTAGCACTTCACAACCACTTGCACGTGCTTGTTCAACTAAATCAACGACGCGCTGACAATGATCGCGATTAACGCTAGGAACAAAGTCTGAATTATTGCTAATGGTTGGAAAAAAGCTCCTAAAGCTTGTTAATAAACCTGAAGTAAAGTCTTCCAGTTTAGCGCTTGGCACATACACAATGTCAGGACTGACACACACCTGACCACCATTATTACTTTTCGCTAATGCTAAGCGCTGACAAGTTTCGGCTAAGTCACAACTGTCACTGACAACAACAGGCGACTTACCACCTAATTCTAACGTTACCGGCACTAGGTTTTCTGCCGCTGCCCGCATAATTTTTTTACCTACTTGGGTACTACCCGTAAATACAATATGGTCAAAGGGTAAGCTACTAAAATGTGCACTCACGGCTACGTCACCGGTGACAACACTTACTAACAAGGGATCAATATGCTGTGCGAATATGCTTTGTAATACTTCTGCTGTTTTAGGTGCCACTTCCGACGGTTTAAGTATGGCACGATTACCGGCTCCTAACGCACAGGCTAGTGGTGCAAGTAAGGTATATAAAGGGGCATTCCAAGTCCCTATAATACCTATACTCCCTTTAGGCTGATAGTCTACCCGTGCCGTGCTACCTAACTGATCATAAGGGGAAAATACTGTACGATTTTCACTTTCAAGCCAAGCCGCTAAATTATCGCGGGTATATTTAAGGCAAGAAAGTGAACCTAATATGTCATTCATAATTGAAAAAGCTTGGCTACGGCCACCAAAGTCTTGTTCTATTGCCTCGACCAATATTTGCTGATTATCAACCACTAGGTTAATAACTGCTTGAATTCTTTCACGCCTTTGCTCAGCACTAACAGTCATTTGCTGCTTATGCGCCTGTTGCTGACGTTTGAGTAAACTTGCTGTACCGTCTGACTTTATAGCATTCATGCAATATATCCTTAATAAATTAATGTAGTTGCCAGCATAGCGAGCAGATGATCATCATGTCACTGTTACAGACTACCTCTGTGGTAACTTGCCGTTAATTAACGATCAAAAACTATTCTAGATTACCTTTTCTAACGGATCTGATGAGATATTTCCTCGTCCAATTGGACGAGCAATAAATGTCGATAGCGTATTGAAGTAACAAAGATATTAATTAAATAAATTATCAGATTTAACTGCTGGTCAGCAAGGCAGTTAAAATTACTGGCTCAGCATGTCGAATTAAATAGCCATGCTAGCGACTTACCTTAAAAATATATAGAACAAACAAAAAGATAACTGACAAGCAACTGATAAAAAGACGCGTCTAGTTCACTGAAATAGCATTAATTTAAGTACGGTTTTAGCAATATGAACATGCTAAAAATCAATAACATGGATGTAATAAGTTCAGACTATTGGTTTTTTAGTCCGTTGAGACGATGATGAAAAAAGGCCTAATCACGATACTGGGGTCATATAATAGCGATATAGCGAGTTAACATGACATCTGTAAAATTCGATAACCAAGCATTTAGACAAGCTCTTGGCAGCTTTACCACAGGCGTAACTATTATCACTGCCAAAGCACCAGATGGCACACCAATAGGCCTGACAGCCAACAGTTTTAATTCTGTATCTCTTGATCCACCCATGGTGTTATGGAGCCTAGCTAAAACATCACTGAGCGTAGATGCTTTCAGTGATGCTGAACACTGGAACGTCCATGTTTTATCTCAACATCAGCAAGACTTATCTAATACGTTTGCCGCACGCGGTGAAGATAAGTTTAAAGATATTGCACTAGATAACGGCATTAGTACAGCCCCGTTAATTCCAGAATGCAGTGCCCGTTTTCAGTGTCGAAATATGGTCACGCATGATGGCGGCGATCACCTCATTTTTATTGGCGAAGTACTTGATTTTGATCAAAAGTCTTTACCTCCGTTAGTATTTCAACAAGGTCAATATGCCATGACGGCTCGTAAACCTTGGGAAGAAGTCAATCTCTCTTCCGAGCCAAGCGCGCCACAGTGTAGTTATAATGAAGACTTACTCGGGTATTTACTCGGTCGTTCGCACTTTCAAATGCTATTTCGCATGCGTAAGCTATTTGATGAACAAGCACTGGAAGATTCGCACTTTTTTGTGTTGTCGGTATTAAACATTCAACAAAAAATGAGCTTAGAGCAGTTGAATAACCATATTGAATACACTGGCCATATGTTATCTGAAGTCGATATTGATTTTTTAACCAGCCAAGACCTTATAGAACGATTAACAGGGGGTGTATATCAACTGACACCACATGGCAGAGAAACATCTTTACACCACATCGCACAAGCTAAGGCTATTGAAGAAGAGTTAATTGCTGAACTTGGTGCAGGTGATGTCATGGCGCTTAAATTAATGTTGAAACGAGTCATTCATAAAACCGATCCAGGTTTACCTGATCTTTGGCAAGCGCAGGAGCAGTAACGATGAGTGAATTACAAAAAAAATTAGCTCAAGAGCTTTTTGACGCGCAAAACAATAGGCTAGCAGTCTCTCCTTTGGTCACGCGTTACCCAGAATTAACTATTGATGATGCCTATCAAGTATCATTAAAAACCTTAGCGCTACGCACGCAAGCTGGCGAAAAAGTGATTGGCAAAAAAATTGGTGTTACCAGTGAAGCCGTACAAAAAATGTTGAATGTTCATCAGCCTGATTTTGGCTTTTTAACTGACACTATGCACCACGGCAATGGCAGCACTATTAGCCTAAAGGCAGCAAACTTAATCCAACCTCGTGCAGAAGGTGAAATTGCTTTTTGTCTTAAGCACGACTTACAAGGTCCTGGCGTTACCGCTCAACAGGTCCTTGATGCGACTGAATGGGTTGCCCCCTGTTTTGAAATTGTCGATTCACGTATCAGTGATTGGAAGATCACCATTGTTGATACGGTAGCAGATAATGCCTCATGTGGTGTTTTTGTTATCGGTGATCAACATACTGATCCAAAATCTCTTGACCTTGCAGCCGTTAAAATGGCGGTTCAGCATAATGGTCAACCGGCAGGAACCGGTATCGGCGCTGCAGTTCAAGGCCACCCAGCTCAAGCTGTTGCTTGGTTAGCTAATACTTTAGGCGAATATGGGATTGAATTTAAAAAAGGCGAAATTATTCTGTCGGGCGCGCTAGCACCTTTAATAGATGCGAAAGCCGGTGATGAATTTAGTATGGAGATAGCAGGTCTTGGTACGTGCTCAGTCAGTTTTTCTGACTAATAGCAATTGCAATAACAAACCCACGAGGGAAAGTTCGATGAAAAAGATTAAATGCGCCCTGATCGGTTCAGGTAACATAGGTACAGATTTACTTTATAAACTACAGCGTAGTGAAATTTTAGAGCCCGTTTGGATGGTGGGTATTGATCCAAACTCGGAAGGCCTAGCTCGTGCTCGCGATTTAGGTGTAAAAACCACTGCCGACGGTATTGATGGCTTGCTCCCTCATATTGAAGCCGATGAAATTAAAATCGCTTTTGACGCAACATCAGCTTATGTCCATGCAGAGAACTCAGCCAAAGTTAATGAAAAAGGCGTCTTGATGATAGATCTTACGCCCGCGGCGATTGGTCCATATTGCGTACCTCCCGTTAATTTAGATCAGCTTGAGGCCAATATTCAAAACGTTAATATGGTTACTTGTGGTGGCCAAGCTACTATTCCAATGGTGGCAGCCGTTTCTCGTGTACAAGCTGTTGAATATGGTGAAATTGTAGCAACGGTTTCGTCAAAATCTGTTGGTCCTGGTACCCGTCAAAATATCGATGAGTTTACCCGGACTACCTCAGGTGCTGTTGAACAAATTGGTGGCGCTAAAAAAGGTAAAGCGATTATTATTATTAATCCTGCTGAGCCACCACTGCTCATGCGCGATACCATTCACTGTTTAACAGAAACCGAGCCTGATCAAGCTGCTATCACCGAATCTGTCCAGCAAATGATCAGCGAAGTACAAAAGTACGTCCCTGGCTATAAGCTGAAAAATGGGCCTGTTTTTGACGGTCGTAAAGTATCAATATTTTTAGAGGTTGAAGGCTTAGGTGATTACTTACCTAAATACGCTGGCAACCTTGACATTATGACAGCTTCTGCTGCTCGTACTGCTGAAATGTTCGCGCAAAAAATGCTTGATAACACACCATCAGACAGTCAAAAATAAGGAGTAAAGTCATGAATTTAAAAGATAAGAAAGTTACCCTGCACGACATGTCATTACGCGATGGCATGCATGCAAAACAACACCAGATTAGCTTAGATGAAATGGTGTCAATTGCCACTGGGCTTGATCAAGCAGGTATTCCACTGATAGAAGTCACACATGGTGATGGTTTAGGTGGCGCGTCGCTTAATTACGGTTTTCCAGCTCATAGCGATGAAGAATACTTAAGCGCCGTAGTGCCTAAAATGAGCCAGGCGAAAGTATCAGCCTTGTTAATTCCCGGCATTGGGACATTAGATCACTTACAAATGGCTTATGAACATGGTGTTAGCACTATTCGTGTAGCCACTCATTGTACTGAAGCCGATGTCTCAGAGCAGCACATCAGTGCCGCCCGTAAAATGGGCCTTGATACCGTAGGTTTCTTGATGATGGCCCATATGATCAGTCCTGAAGAGTTACTTGTGCAGGCGAAACTCATGGAGTCCTATGGCGCTAACTGTATTTATTGTACCGACTCTGCCGGTTATATGCTGCCAGATGATGTTAATGCCCGTATCGGCTTATTAAGAAGTGAGCTCAATAAAGACACGGAAATTGGTTTTCATGGCCATCATAACTTAGGTATGAGTATTTCAAATTCGCTTGCTGCTTTGGAGATGGGGGCGAGTCGCATTGATGGCTCAGTTGCAGGTCTTGGTGCGGGTGCGGGTAATACGCCATTAGAAGTGTTTACTGCGGTACTCGATCGCATGGGGGCTAATCATGGCATTGACCTTTATAAAATTATGGATGTGGCTGAAGATTTAGTGACGCCTATGATGGACCAACCTATTCGCATCGATAGAAACTCATTAACTCTGGGTTATGCTGGGGTATATTCATCATTCTTGTTGTTTGCTGAGCGCGCAGAGAAAAAATATGGTGTACCGGCTCGCGACATCCTACTTGAACTTGGTCGTATGAAAACCGTAGGTGGTCAAGAAGATATGATTGATGATACGGCAATGACCATGGCGAAAGCCCTAAAGGCCGTTAAAGCTTGAATATAAACAAGTCTAATTGGCATCAACATACCTTATTGCTGATGCTAACATTGTTTTATCTAGAGACCTTTGTTGGTCGTCAAATCATGGCGGTTATGATTGAACCCATTAAAGCTGAGTTTGGTGCAACTGATGCTCAAATGGGTTTATTAACTGGTCTTGGCTTTGCTATCGTATTCGCCTTAGTTGGCATCTCAGCCGGTCGCCTGGCCGACAAAGTTAATCGAACCTATTTACTTGCTGCTAGTGCACTACTTTGGGGAATAATCACCCTATTAAGTGGCCTGGCAACAGGCTTTATTATGCTACTTATCATCCGTATGTTGATCGCCGTAGCAGAAGCCCCCGTAACCTCAGCCTCATTATCCTTACTTGCTGACTCTTACCCTATTGAGCGCCGCTCGTTTGCCATTAGTTGCTTTACCTCTGGTGCGACTTTCGCCGCCATCATCGCACTGACGGTAGGGGCTTATTGGGTTGAGCACTATGGTTGGCGTCAAACCTTTTTCATTATCTCTACCCCTGCTTTATTAATTTCGCTATTGTTCTTTTTTGTTATGCCTGAGCCACGTCGTGGTCAGTATGATAGCTTGGTCAATGCACCTAATCCGACACCGACGACCAATCTCACAGGTTTTAGATCCTCAGCCAAAGCACTATTGCAACGTAAAGACTACCGTTTACTGGTCGCTTCAAGTGCTATTGCAACAGTCGGCGCTAATGCCTTTGGCATGTGGAATGCCACATTTTTAGTGCGTAGCCATGACTTAACCCTTTCACAGGCCGGCATGATGGCTGGATTTTTTGGTGGGGGTGCTGCAGCTGTTGGCATTTTATTAAGTGGCTACTTATCCGATAGAATTGCCAGACGCAAAGGGGTTTTATGGTTACCTTTGTTGGGTCATATACTTGGCTGGATTTGTATCACTATCTATTTTATTTGGCCAAAAGGTTTAGGTGATGAGTACTCATTTTCCGGCGTACCTTTTGCCATGTTATTTTGCACCTTAGCCAGCTTTTTTTCCGTGTGGTGGGTTAGTCCTTGCCTGACCTTACTAACCTCAATTGTGCCTGGAAACCAAAGGGCATTAGCCATTTCAATGCAAACAGTGCTGATTACCTTTTTAGGCTTAGGCTTAGGCCCGATGTTAGTGGGTCTACTCAGTGATTTACTTAAGGATTTCATGGCTATTGAATCCTTACGCTATGCCTTAATTATTACAAATACAACAACGCTTATATCAGTTATCTTGCTGTTTAAGTTAAAGTCCTATCAAGCAGCTCAATTACTCACAACTCAATCTACCAATAACCGTTAGATTAACTATACCCAGGAGTTTATTATGTCAGTTACAGCAGTCACAGGTTCAGCGTCAGGTATTGGTGCAGCCGTCGCTCAACAATTACGCGAAGCAGGCCATACCGTGATAGGCATCGATCGTCAACAAGCCGAGGTCGTTGCTGACTTATCCTCAAGTGAAGGTCGTAAAAGTGCTGCAGAACAAGTTATTGCGCTTTCAAATGGTCAATTAGATGGTTTAGTGTGTTGTGCGGGTCTTGGTGTCACAGCGCCAAGTAGCAGTTTAGTTGTATCAGTTAATTATTTCGGCTCGACAGAGTTAATTGATTTATTGCAACCTGCCCTAGCTAAAAGTAAAGAGCCGGCGATCACTATCATTGGCTCAGTAGCGGCTGGACAGCAAACAGCTGAGCCTCATCCAATGGTTGAACTCATGCTCAATAATGATGAACAAGCAGCGCGTTCACTTGCCGATGAATTTGGCCAACCTCATGTTGCTTATGCTGCCTCAAAATACGCATTGACCGTGCACTGTCGCCGTTTAGCGGTTAAAACCGGTAGTACCGGCGTACGTCTTAATATTGTTGCACCAGGTGCCATTGAAACTCCGTTACATGAAGCGTCTAAAAACGATCCTCGTTTTGGTGAAGCGGTACGTAACTTTATTGCGCCAATTGGTCGCAATGGTCAGCCAAGCGAAATAGCAGACGCTGTGAGCTTTTTACAATCACCAAAAGCTTCTTTTGTCCACGCTAGTATTATTTATGTTGATGGTGGGATGGACGCCATGATGCGTAATGGTGGTATTTAGACAATCACTTCGCGCTTAGTTGTCAGCAAATGAGTGTAAGTTAACAAAGTCACGATTTTGTTAACTTACACTCATTAAATCAAATCAAGTCAAACCACGGTAAACTCGGGTACAACTCTATAGGTTAACCACCTGCGATTCATCATATTAAACCGGTAATATTTCTGATTGAATAGCTTTGCTAAATCCGAATAAACTAGGGATTATGACTCAATAGATGCAATCGTTTACTGCATTGCTCGATTTAAACAAGAGCACTAATACTTCAGTGCCCTTATATCCAATTGACTTAAACTATGACTGAGTCAAAGTCTAAGAGTAAGTCGAGTTGTACAACTAAAACTTGGCTATCTATGAATAGTTTTTGCTAGTTTCATCCGGTGATATGTTCATAAAAATCACATATAGCACAGGAATAATGAGCAGTGTTAATAGTGTGGCAAACAATAAGCCGTATACAAGCACCACCGACATTGACTGAAAGAAGGCATCAAAATACAGTGGAATAACCCCTAGCACCGTCGTTAATGTCCCCATCATTACCGGCCTAACACGACTATTTGCTGACTCTACTACAGCGTCAAAACGCGCCTTACCTTGACTAATTTCCATATCCATTTGATCAACTAACACAATGGCATTTTTTATCAATAAACCCGATAAAGACAGCAAGCCGAGTATGCCCATAAACTCTAATGGTATTTGTGTGGTAACTAAACCAAAGACAACACCAATCAAAGCTAAAGGTACAACTAACCAAATAATAATGGCTTGTTTAATGGCATTAAACAGCACAACAACAATCAATACCATGGCTAATAAGCCTAATGGCAGTGTTGATGCTAGCATTGCATTTGACTCTTGCGACTGGCCAAACTCGCCATCCCATTCCAAAATAAAGCCGTCAGGTAAGGCAATCGCTTCAATTTTAGGTTTGACGCGATTAAACAGTTCAGAGGCCAATTGTCCCGGCAGCGGATCAGATTGTGCTTTAATAGTCCAAACTCTATCTTCACGTTTTAAAATGCCATCACGCCATACCGTATTAAAACCATTAGTCACCTGTGCTAATGGTACTGTTAGACCGGTAATTTTACTTTGTACTTGAATATTGCCTATATCATTAATTTGTAAGCGCTCTTTTGCAGGCGCCCTGACAATGATAGGAATTAATTCATCCGCTTCACGATATAAACCTACCGTTCGACCCGAAAAATTTTGTTGTAGCGCATCAGCTACATCCGTTCTGGTTATGCCTGCACGTTGAGCATTAGCAGGCACATATTGAGGCTCAATCACCCTAACCTGCTGTCGCCAACTGTCCTTAATGGATAATGCGCCGCCATCATCAACCATAATAGCTTTTGCTTGGTTTGCTAACGATCTAAGAATTTCAGGATCTGGCCCTTTAAAGGTAGCTTCAATCTTAGAGCCCCCACCTGGCCCCATAACAAAGCGCCATACTTTACCTTGAGCATCAGGAAAAGCCCCATCAATATAAGCTTGTACTTTCGGTAGCATCGAGTCTAGGCGTTTATAGTCGTCTACTTTAGCGAGTATTTGGCCATAAGAGCTATTAGGTGATTCGCTGCCATAAATCAGCATATAACGAAGTCCGCCGCCACCGATCAAAGTTTGAACACCTTCAACGCCCTCTAAGTCTTGAATAAAACTTTCCAGCTGAAGCATATCTTGTTCAGTTTTTTCAATATCGGTACTTTGTGGTAACCAAAAGTCGACCACCATTTGCGGTGTGGTAGAAGCAGGGAAAAATCCTGATTTTACAAATTGAAAGCCCCACATAGAAGTAACAAATAAACCCACAACAATAGCAACCGTAAGCCAGCGGTGATGCATCGCTTTAACTACTACCGATTGATATAAGGCTATTATTTTATTTGGTTTTTCTTCTATATTTGGTTTTTCAGCAGTTTCTTTAAACAACCAATGACAAAATAACGGCGTGATAGTGACGGCAAATAACCAACTATAAAGTAGTGATATTAAAACCACCCAAAACAAATGTCCGGTAAACTCTGCGGTATCGCCTGGTGCTAAACCGATAGGGGCAAAGGCAACAATCCCTACTAGCGTACCGCCGAGTAGAGGCCATTTGGTCTGTTTGACCACTTCTGATGCAATCTCTAATTTTTTCCGTCCTTGTTTAGTACCAACAAGGATCCCTTCGGTAACAACAATGGCGTTATCAACCATCATACCCAAAGCAATAATTAATGCGCCGAGCGAAATCCTATGCATAGGAATACCACTAAAATCCATGGTTGCCAACGTGGCAAATATAGTCAACAGCAACACAGCGCCAATAACGATACCTGAACGTAAACCCATAAAAATAAGTAGTGTTGCCATAACAATAACTAAAGCAACGATAACATTGACAACAAAATTATCAACGGACGCTTGTACCACCTCTCCTTGATGGTAATACTCATGAACATTCATGCCAATCGGTCGTTGGCTTTGAGTTTCAGCGACTTTGGCATCAACCCGTTCAAACACTTTAACGACGTTGGTCCCTAAAACACTTGCCACCCCTAACGAAATAGCCGGTTTCGCGTTATATCGAACCAGCTTACTGGCCGGGGATTGAAAGCCTCGGTAGACATTAGCAATATCTTTCAGGTATATCGCTTTACCATCAGCTTTTGCACTAACCAGTAAATTTTTAATCGCGGCTACTGAATCAATAGCACCATTGGGGTCGATAATAATTCGCTGATCACCAATTTTGGTGTCTCCAGCACTGACAACCGTATTTTGCTTATCGAGTATTGCGTAAATATTACTAATTGAAACACCTAAAGAGGCGAGCTCTTGACGAGATATTTCAACAAAAATACCTTCTTGTTGGACACCGGTTAAGGCAACTTTTGCCACCCCTTTAACCTGTAAAATTGCACTTTGTAGTTGCTTGGCATATGCCTTTAATTCGTCCGGTGAATAACCTTCACCAGTGAGTAAATAACTTAAACCATAGACGTCACCAAAATCATCGAATACCTTAGGCGTTCCGGCCCCTGGCGGTAGTGATGCTTTGGCATCGTTTATTTTATTTCTCAGCTTGGTCCAAACAATCTGTAATTCTGACTTTGTTTTAGAAAACTCTGACTTTATATCAACTTTGATTTCAGAAACACCAGCCGTTGATGTTGACGAGATAGAATCCACTTCTTGTAATTCTTGCAATGCCCGTTCAAGAGGCTCGGTAACTTCTTCGGCAACTTCTCTAGGGCTAGCGCCAGAGTAAGGAACAAAAACTTGCGCGGTTCGAATGATAAATTCTGGATCTTCAAATCGCGCCATATTTTGATAAGAGAAAAAGCCAAAGCCTAGCGTTAAACAGATGATAATAATACTGATCAGTCTGTTTTGAATTGTCCATTTTGCAAAATCCATAACGCGTCCTTATGACTTAGTCCAAGGACGAACTACAATGCCCTCAGTCAAATAATTAGCGCCAGCACCAACAATAATATCGCCAATATCTAGCCCCTGCGTTACGATTATTTCTTCACCGATGCCCTGTTTAATTTTCACGGGCGCTTTTTGTACCGCCATATCTTTGCCATTTACCTTCCAAACATAGTGTTGATTATTCTCTTGAAATATGGCGAAAAGAGGGACAGACACCATAGTAGTTTTTGCTGTACGATTACCTGACATAACAATACGTAAACTCGCATTCATGCCGGGTAAAATATTAAGCCCCTCTGGCGGTGTAAATGCAAACCGGACCTCATAGGTTTGACTGGCCGCATCAGCTTCTAAATTAGCCCTTCTGAAAGTAGCGTGTATTGGTGTATCCGGTAGAGATTCAAGTATTACAAATACTTGTCGGTCATTGGTTGTATCAACTGTAGCTACAATAGAGGCAGGAATATTAACAATAGCTTCCATTTGTCCACGGCCAAAAAGTGTCACTATATGTTGACCACTATTGACGTTTTCAAAGTTCTTTACCGCAACTGCAGCAATTACCGCATCATATGGCGCAACTAGGGTGCTGTCAGATAAGGCTTTTTTCGCTGAGTCGTACGCTGAAGCGGCCACGTCTTTTTTCGATTTAAGCTGTTCTAATTCTCGCGCAGAAATAACATCATCTCGGGCCAATATTTTACCGCGTTCATAATCGCTAAGTGCAGTTTTAAATTGTGCATTTGCCGAGCTTAATTGATTGTTGAAGGTACGTTTTTCTAATGAAGCTAACTGCTCTCCTTGAACCACTTCTTGAGCTGCAATGACGTTAAGCTGTTCAAGCTTACCCGATACTTGAAAGGCTAACCTTGATATTTGCACCGCATCAATGGTGGCCGGGTAAGTTAAAGTTCTAGCATCACCTGCTCCTGCAATAGTGATTAATTTAACTGGCCTAGGTGACGCATCGACCTGTACTTGTTCTTGTTTTTCTGAGCAGCCAGTAACAACGAGTAACATAGCTACTGTCAGCAGTTTGGTCGGTAAGCTTTTTAAAATAATGTCCATTATCAGATATCCTAAGTAAACATACGTTTTTTGGTAACGTTGTCTTAAAGTCAGTAGTTGGTTTAAGTATAAACAACAGGTAGCTATCACCCAATGTAAGCTAGAATATTTTAACCAATAGTGCTGTTATGGCATAGTAAATGTTGGCTTTTTTTATTGTTAAATTAACCGCTAAGTGAAATCGAAAAATAGCCTAGCGGCCCTCTGATATATATCTTTAACACCGTGATAAATATAATTGAGCATAGTTAAACATAACTGAAATAGCTGGATTTTTTTGATTAAAGGATATATTTGCAATGCCCCTAGTGTGGTAGCTTCAGTTTAGAGCTTGAAAGGTTTTTCGTCTTAGGATTATCACCAAGATAAAATTGTATACGCTGAAATTTTATAAAAAAGTTAAAACACTATTTCCCTGGTGACCAGTTAACACCATTGATGTGCGAACCACCATCGACAAAGATAGTATTGCCATTGATGTACTGTGCATCATTTGATGCCAATAATACTGTTGCGCCTCCGATATCATCTTCTGGATCGCCCATTCTACCCGCTGGGTTTTGGCTCAACATGTCTGCCATCATTTCAGGCTCTTGTTCCATAAACCTTTTAGCTGCTTCGCTCATCGCACCTGGGCAGATAACATTGGTAGTAATGCCATGTTGCATCCACTCCACGGCAGCTGTTCTAGAAAACGCGCGCACCGCTTCTTTACTGGCATTATATTCAGCCGTGTATTTATGAGCATTAACACCATTTAATGAACACATATTAATTATTCGACCGAACTGGTTTGCTTTCATATGTGGGAAAACAGCATTCATTATATTGACGATGGCGAAAAAACCCGCCTGCATCATTTGCTGGTAGCCCTGCATTTTTTTACTTTCAATGGGGCCGGCTGGGATCATGCCGGTCGGGTAAGCATTATTGACTAGCACATCAACTCGGCCAAATTGAGCTATGACTTGTTCAATTAGCTTTTCACCGCCCGATACATCGAATAAATCATAAGGTATAAAAATACCTTTACCACCTAATGCTTGCAGTGAGTCAGCTGTTGCTTGACCCGCATCGCTATTAAGCTCAGCAACAATAACCGTAGCACCTTCGCGCGCAAAACGCCGCGCAACCCCTTGACCAATACCTTGACCAGCACCTGTTACTACGACAATTTTTCGCTGAAAAGAAAGCATTAACTTACCTAATTTATTAAATCTATGACGTTTTCATGTGATCACTTTAAAATAACCCCTTTGGATTCCTGTAAAATCACTGATATATTTTCACAGGAAACCAACAAGATTGTAGTGCAATAACCGACAGGTTTATTCGGTTTTTAATACTCTTCCTAAAGTAACATCACCTTCAATTGTGGTGCGATTTATCACGCGCTCCACGCCAGGTTTGGTACCGGTAGTACAATGCATAGCGCGCCAGTTATCCCACAGCACCATGTCACCTTCTTTCCACTGATGGAAATACGTAAATTCAGGCTTTTGCACATGAGCAACAAGGCGCTCTAAGAGCTCTATAGATTCATCATTAGATAAGCCAAATTGCTGAGGAGTGACCACTCTATCAAGAAATTGTTCAACAACTTCAAGTACTTTACGACCACTGTTCGGGTGCGTAACTACCATAGGATAAGCAGCGTCTGAAAAATCAGGAAAACCAATGTCAGTGGGTTTTCTTGGGCTGTTAGGGCCCGGCTCATAACCGTCTAGGTTGACATAGCGCATATGCTTACGCTGCATACTGAAACTGTAGACGACTTCTAACTTTTCAATTAAGGCTTTTGTTTCATCATCTAAGGCGTCATAGGCTTTAGCCAAATCACCAAAGCCGGTAAGGCCGTCCTCTGCAGCCACGACAACCGCGCGTAAAAGTGCGCCATGATTTGGACGTGCTGTGTAATGCAAGTCCATATGCCAATCTAAGCGGCCAACAATTTCTTTGCCTTTATAAAACGCTGTTTGAAACTTATCCATGGGGCCACCATTTTTAAGTTCAAATAACTCTGGATATTCGTCACTGGTGGTAACTTTAAGTGGATGCAATTCTAGTTTGCCGAAAATTCGACTAAACTCAATTTGCTTTTCAGGGCTGATATCTTGATCGCGAAAAACTAAAATAGCATGTTCATACCACAGCGCTTTAAGTTCGGCTTTTATTTCATCAGTAAGTGGCTGGTTAATATCGAAACCAGAAACCTCTACACCAACGCTGTCAAGCGGAGTTACTGTAAGCTTCATGTTTTATTCCTTCTGCTTAGCTAAGTGAGTTCGACAACTTTAGTCGACTAGACCGGGATCAAGACGTAATTCTTTACGCGCCATCGCTTCCCAAACAAAAGGGAAACCATTATCGTCAGCAATAGAGACTTTTTTGACTTCTTCATCACCTAACGGTCTGCCACCACCGGCTAATTCCACCTCATAAGCGCGTTTACTACGCCATTCAAGGGTAATTGCACGAAGATGTGCTTGTCGAAGGTCTTTGCCCACCACCAAAGAGCCGTGGTTTGCTAATAATGCCCACTTAGCATCACCTAGTGCTTCAACTGCTGATAAGCTCGTTGACTCATTTTCAAAAGTACCTTCATATTCATCATATAATGGCAACTCAACACCACAATAAGCACTAGCCTGATCATAAACAGGCGGCACTTTTTGCATACAAGCCCAAATACCACTCCAATGTGGATGGTTGTGAATAACAACATGTACATCTGGTCGCATTGCATGCAGCTGTAGATGCAAGCCTAAAGCAGGAGTAACATTCCAATCACTATCAAGCACATTACCTTTTGGGTCTAGCGTAACAATATCGCTTGCGGTTAATTCGCCCCACGCTAATTCCCATGGGTTAGTGAGGATATTGCCATTAGCTAAACGGTAAGTAATGTGTCCGGCAATATGTTCATCCCAACCTTCTCGGATAAGCATACGACACATTAATGCAACTTGAGCTTTTTCGCTTAGCTCGGGTAGAAGTTCTTTACGCCCTGGACGCGTTGCAAAGCGCTCAAGCATCGCTTGGTTGACACCATCAAATTTTTTCATGACTTTCATACCCTCTGTTTATTTGTAAAATATTACTCATATCAAAATAATAGGTAAGTCCACTATATAAAGCTTGTCAGTTAGTGTCAGGTTGTTGTCCGATGTGGCCATAAGACAGATATTATTTCACTGAAAATAATGCTTGGCGAAAGCCGCTAGGTGACAAACCCGTCCACTTTTTAAAGGCGCGATGAAAGCCTGAACTATCAGCATAGCCTAATTGTTGCCCTATTCTGGTGATCGAAATAGTTGGGTCACTTAAATGACGTCGAGCGTGAATTTCTCTGACCTGATCGATGAGTTGCTGATAGCGCCAGCCTTGCGCAAGTAACTTACGACTTAACGTGCGGCGGCTACAATGTAATTTATCTGCCGCATCGTACAATGATGGCGGGTTGGCTGGGTCTTCAACAATGAGTTGTGACAGTCGCCAAGCAATGTTGCCCTGATTACGAGTGATGCTTTTTTCTTCGCAAAGCTTTTGATACAAGGTAACACTATGTGGGCTGGACTGGGGTAGTGGTTTATCTAGAATAGCCGCATCAAAAAACAGTTGGGTGGTGGGCGCATCGAACTCTATAGGACACTGAAAAATTAATTGATACTGCTCAGCATGTGCTGGGGCAGGATAATTACAGCGTAATTTGGTGATAGGTAAAGTCTGACCTAGCACCCAACGGCAGGTGGTCACAATGTTGGTTAAGATATCTTCTATGGCCAGTAACCTAAGTTCGCCAAGCTCTGCTTTGGCATCAATTTGATAACAGCCCTCGGATTGAATTTCACTAAAAGAAGTCACCACAAGGTTGCCCGAAAAACGTCCTGAGTAATTCTGATATTTGAGACCTGCATTGCTCGCTTCACGCAATGTCGCGCTACTTAGCATTAAATAGGCAAGTTGGTCATGAGTGGCCACTGAACGTTTTAGGCCTAATATTAGCCCCAGATCACTACCCTGATAGCATCGCTGTGCATCACTCAGTAGACCTCTATGTTGCTCGGCGCTGACAATGGCGTTGGGATCCTGCAGCGCATTATGACTGAGGCCATTGTTGGCCGCGATGGTATCGATATCCATACCTAGACTTGATAAAAAATCTAATAACCAAATAATATAACGTGCATCTGTATTAATAATTGTTTACTCCTAGAGATATGCGTTAGCACCTAAAGTGTTTGATTGCCTTTTAAATCAACACTAATAATGATATATATTCGCCTAAAAGCCATTGTAGTAATTTGTTAATTAAACACTTTATTGATATCTATATTTATTACGATGCTATGCTTATTTAAACTTTAGATCAAATCAAAACTCTGTGCCGTTCGTGCAGCTGGGATCATCAGGTTACGAATTAGAAATTCCTGCTTGCCTGGGTGTGACACTTGCTTTGGCGTTACTATTGGAAAAGGTAAAGTATCCGGCCTGTCAGCCGCGATGGATTTTGCTAAGGCCATGCCCATCATAGGCGCCATAACATTACCCCACGCATTAAAATGCATTAAACCATAAATGCCAGAGGCTAACTGATACATACCAGGAAATTCCTGCTGGCCCATTGCAACACGTCCAGTCCAATAAGCTTCAAGTTCTATATTGAAATTTTTCGTTTCAGGCCATGTTCTGTTAACCCACTGCATATGCTGGCTAAAATGCCAATTAGCATCATGAGGACGAGAGCTGCTTGGGATCGACGCCATGATGATACGATTATGCTCATCGATAATAAAAGGATTTAAGTCAATGGGAACCTGCGCTAAGGTTGCTCTACTTGGCATGATTAAATCGCGTAATTCATTCGGTAATGGTTTGGTCGACAAAGCATAGGCGGTCATTGGCGAGCAGCTTTGTTTAAATTCAGGCACCACGTCAGTGGAATAAGCGTTAGTACAAAAAATAACCTTATTACAACGCACACGTGCGCCACTTTTCATGCTAACTACCCAACCTTTTCCATCAGGTGTTACGGTAGTTGCTTCAGTTTCGCCATAAACTCGTGCGCCTTTATCTTTAGCGACTCGAACCATACCGTTAGTAAAAAGATAAGGGTTAATTCTGCCGCCTGACTCATAAAAAACACCATGAGGGTAATAATCAGAGCCCGTCATTTCACGCATTTCGCTAGCTTCAATCGTTCTAGTTTTCTGTCCTAAAAGCGCTGCTGATTTAGCTGAAGACTTAGCAAATTTATCTAAAGCTGTTTCTGACTTAATGGCATTTAAATAACCTGATCTGCTGGCATCACAATCAATGCCATATTTTTCGGCAATATCAAATGGGATTGAATGATGTTCACTAAAAAGTTCTAAGAAGGCCTTGCCTTTATCTGGAAATGTTTCAAAAACGTCAAAATCTTTAAGTAGTGGCAGTACATGACCCGCATTTCGCCCCGATGCTCCCCACCCCGGCTGACGCGCTTCAATTAAAACCGTATTAATGTTTTGTTCTGATAAATGCAGTGCCAACGAGCTGCCGGCCAAACCTGCACCAATAACCAAAACATCGGTGGTTATGTCTTGATTCAGTGCTGCATAGCTTTCGCTTAAGCCTTTTGCTTTAACCCAGCCGCTAAAGGAAATAGGCACATTGCCAGTATCATAAAGAGTCAAATCAGCATCAGAGATTACCGGTGTATCATCATTAAGCTTACTCTTGATGATTGACCCCGTACCAATAGCTAAAGCTGCACCTACGGCAACTTGACCAGTACGTTTAATAGCTTCTCTTCTTGTAAAGTTTTTCACTAAAATCTACCTTCATTGTATGGAACGATTATGCCTAGTCAATGTTTTCTATATAGCATGCAGCATACAGTTTACTGAACAACCGAGTTGTTTTGATAAAACAAGATCAAATAGCCTGATATTGATACTAATAGCTTATACCGCAAATGATAATCCCTTATACCTCAAATGGTGGATGTTTCGTCTGTGTTAATGGGTTTTATTAATTCGTGGCTAATAATTTTAAATGCCAACTTCACACTTTCTAAAAGGAATTATGATGTCTACATCACACACAGTAGAGCAATATTTAAAGGCATTAAATGCGCAAGACCTCGATGCTATTATTGCTCTTTACGCAGAAGACGCCTCAATAGAAGATCCCGTTGGCACGCCAATTTTAACTGGTACAGCTGCAATTAGAGAGTTTTATAGTAAAGCAACATGCATCAAACTAAAGCTTGAACTGCTAGGGGACGTTAGAGTAGCTGGAGCTTATGTCGCATTTCCTTTTGCTATTACATTACCCACCGAAACAGGACAAATGCGCATGGAAGTTATCGACACCTTCAAGCTAAATGAACAGGGCCTGATCACGGAAATGAAAGCTTATTGGGGTGAGAATAATTGTCATGCTATTTAAATTAGTTTCACAATATTTTCATTCACATATCAGCAAACAATTTTACCATTATTAGGAACAAACTGATGAGTCAACGATTACAAGATAAGGTCGCTATTATTACGGGTGCATCGCGAGGTGTTGGCGCGGCCAATGCGCAATTACTTGCAAAGCATGGTGCGAAAGTAGTTTTAACCGATATTAGTGCTGAGGGTGAAAAAGTCGCCGCTGATATCAATCAAGCTTGCGGCCAAGACACAGCAATCTTTGTCAAACAAGATGTCAGTGACGAACAAGGTTGGACTGACTTAATTGCCCAGGTTGAGCAAAAGTATGGTCGCTTAGATATCCTCGTCAATAATGCCGCTATTTTAAAACATGCTAGCATCACTGATGAAGACTACAGTGGTTGGCAAAAAATAATGAAAATAAACACTGACAGTGTCTTTTTAGGTACCCAAGCGGCCTTACCTTTACTAGAAAAGGGTGATGGCGGCTCTATTATTAACATGTCATCTTCATCAGCCATTATGGGCATGCCGCACTTTGTAGCTTACAGTGCCAGTAAAGCCGCCGTGCGTGGTTTAACGCAAAGTGTGGCAGTATATTGCTCGCAAAAGCAGAATAAAGTCCGTTGTAATACCATTCATCCTGACGCCATCGCAACACCTATGTCAATGGAAGTTGGGATGGACCTTGCTCAAAAAGGTAAAAACGTTGCCGACCAAGCACGGGTAATGAACTTTATTTGTACGCCTGATGCTGTTGCCAATACGGTGTTATTTTTAGCCTCAGACGAATCAAGCCATATCAATGGAGCGGCGATTCCTGTCGACAACGCCGCAACTATCACCCCACCTTATTTACCTAATTCATAACTAGCTTTCACGTCTTAACATAAAGAATACGTTACTCGAATAGCCAAAATACCAGGCTATTCGTCAATAATTAATAGGGGATAACAAATGAGTCATGAGTGTGATGTAGTTATTGTGGGTAGTGGCGTTGCAGGGCTTTGCGCAGCCATCGAAGCTGCAGACCAAGGGCTGTCAGTTATTATTTTAGATCGGTTTGCTGGCGGCGGTGCCAGTGCCTTAAGTGGTGGTGTTGTTTACGCTGGTGGAGGCACCAAAATACAACAACAAGCGAATGAAAATGATACCGTCGACAATATGTTTAACTACCTTAAACAAGAAGTGTTTGATGCGGTATCAGACGAGACTTTGCGTGACTTTTGCCAACAAAGTAGTGCTAATCTCGATTGGCTAATGGCACAAGGTGTGCCCTTTGACGCCACCACCTATGGTGAAAAAACCTCGTACCCACCCGAGGGATATTTTTTATATTATTCAGGCAACGAAATTTGTTCACCTTATATTGAAAGTGCCAGCCCAGCGCGTCGCGGGCACCGCACCAAGGGGCCTTCATTTACCGGTAAAGTGTTGTATCAGCAATTACGTAAACGAGTTGCCAGTAACGATAACATTAAGCAAATAAACTTTGCCAATGTTACCGAGTTAACAACCAATAAAAATGGCAAAATATCTGGCGTTAGCTTCCAACAGCTTGGCAACGGCAATGGCGACTTCCTCAGCCGCATATCCGTAAAGCTTGCCAATAAGTTCACCATGTTAAAACCGAGTTTAAGTACCAAACTTCGAGGTAAAATCAGTAATAAACTCAAGAGACAAGAACAACAATCTATAGCAGCGAAACAAGGCGTTATCCTTGCTAGTGGCGGTTTTGTTTTTAATCGCGAGATGGTTAAGCTACATGCGCCTATCTATCGTTATTGCCAAGCCTTGGGTGAAAACTGTGACGGCGCTGGTATTAATCTCGCGATCAATGCCGGAGCCGCAACAAAGTTTATGGAGCGATTTTCAGCATGGCGCTTTATTTCGCCTCCTACGGCTATGTGTAAGGGTCTGTTAGTGGCTAAAAATGGCCAACGCATTGTCAATGAAGATCTCTACGGCGCGAAAACTGCCGAACATATGGTTAATGAAAATCAAGGTAAAGGCCTGCTGATCGTTGATAGTAAACTGCTAAAAGAAATTAAACTCCAAGCTCGTCCCATGAAGATTGCTTGGCATCAATGGTTGCCAAATCGCATTTTATTAGCAACTAGCACAAAAAAATCAAATACGATCGAAGGGTTAGCTAAAGCATGTAAGTTACCTGTTGATACGCTACTGCAAACGTTAATAACCTATAATGACAACGCCTTAGCCAACAGAGATGCTTTCGCTAAAGCAGACAAGTACCTGCAACCCTTATTACAAGCCCCCTTCTATGCTATCGATATTTCAATTAATAATCCCAACGTGCCTTGCCCTGCGTTAAGCCTTGGCGGCCTTGTAGTTAATGAACAAACATCAAGGGTATTGAACGAGCAAGGACAGTCTATAAAGGGTTTATATGCCGTAGGTCGAGCGGCGGTAGGTATATGCTCACATTCTTATGTTAGCGGCTTAAGTTTGGCTGATTGTGTCTATTCGGGTCGTCGAGCAGGCCGAGCAATTAAAGCAGACTAGCGGCTAGGTTATCCAAGACTATTAAGCTATATCCTACTCAGCGCTAATTAAAAAGCTATAGGTTTAGAGTTCCAGACTAAACCTAAGTAGCTACATTAGGAACCTGACATAACCATTAACGCAGCATACAAATCACTGGACTGTCGGTTACCATAAAATTGATATTGGTGATTCCCCGCCGTAGGGGCGAATTTATTCGCCGTGGTATCAACTTAGATCTAAGCACAAGTAAAAGCAACTAAAGTCGCCCCTACAAGAGGCAAAGCCAAGAGTGACTATGTTTAATCAATTTTGCTTGTTCTAAGCTCATTAATGCTGCGTAGAGGTGGGAATAAATTTAATAGAATTGGTCTTAAAGTGTTCAACGCAAAAAAAACCGATTGCAAGCAATCGGTTTATTATCAATCTCATTAGACGATAATAAAGTATTTTATGTAAAGGTATAGCGACTAATCGTATCGACCACACAAGCCGGTCTTTGTTGGTCAGCCACCTCAATAGTCACTCGAGTCATCACTTGTAAACTATCTTTAACCGCTTCAACGCTAACAATTTCACCTGTACCACGAATTTTACTGCCCGCTTTTACCACTCCTGGAAAACGCACTTTATCGCAACCATAATTAACCCCCATGCTAATATTTTGCACATCAACTAATTGCGGTAAAAAATAGTTAACCAACGACAAGGTTAAATAACCATGGGCAATACAAGCACCAAAAGGGCCTGCAGCCGCTTTAACAGGGTCAACATGTATCCATTGGTGATCGCCCGTCGCTTCAGCAAACATATCAATACGACTTTGTTCAAGCGGTATCCATTCGGTTACCCCTAAGTTCAGCCCTGCAGAATCAAGTAATTGCGCTTTACTGGTTATAATTTGATTTGCCATTTTATTCCCCTATGCGCGTTGTGAGCTAACAGAAACAACTTCACCCGTCATGTAAGACGAATAATCACTGGCAAGGAACATCATCACGTTAGCAATTTCCCACACTTCAGCTGCACGGCCAAAAGCTTCTTTTGACGCTAATTGCTCAAGCACATCAGCACTCGAAGCTTTCTTAAGAAATTCATGTAAAGCAATTGATGGAGATACCGCATTAATTCTAATACCGTGCTCAGCGGCTTCTAATGCAGAACAGCGAGTAAAGGCCATCACACCGGCTTTTGCTGCAGCATAATGCGCTTGCTCTTTTTGCGCTCTCCAACCCAGTACTGAAGCATTATTAATAATAACGCCCGCTTTACGTTTTTGCATATATGGCAACATGGCGCGAGTCATTCGGAACGTACCGGTTAAGGTAATGTCCATAACACGATTCCATTGCTCGTCGGTCATATCAACCACAGAGGTTTGTCCGCCAAGCCCTGCGTTGTTGATCAAAACATCAACACCGGCCAGTTTTGCTTCTGCCGCACTGATCAATGTTTGTACCTGCTCTTCTTGGCTAACATCGCAAAGTTGTCCAAATACTTCTGTCAGGCCAGTTTTTTCTTTAATGTTAGCAACCGCCTCTTCTAAACGACGTGGATGGATATCAGATATCATCAGTGCTCGACAACCTTCTTCTGCGGCGCGAAGTGCTGCGGAAAAGCCAATACCGGCGCCAGCGGCAGCCGTCACTAAAACCGATTTTCCGCGTAAAAGATTATGGCCTTCTACGTATTGAGGTACTGTGGTCATTTTATTCTCCGAATATGACTTACTAATAATGCTTATCCGACAGCATACGTCGTATCTTAAGCTTCAATCATCGTCAAAGCGGACTAACTTATTAATAGCTGATAGAAAGTTACTGAAGTTACTATCACCAAATTAATAACCGGCATTTACATCAACAACTCCCGTTAAAGGCTGGTTATTGGAGAAGGCAGTTAAGTTAACAATAAAGCTGTTCATAAGCGATCCCACCATTTCAGGTGAGTTCCAAGAAATATGTGGGCTTAAAAAAACTTGAGGATGAGTATAAGCCCAGTGACCCGCCGTTAATGGCTCTGGCGTAATAACATCTAATGAGGCTTGTGCCACATGACCACTATCTAAAAAGGGCTTCAAGGCTTCTTGGTCTAATATGCTAGCACGTGCAACATTGACAATGTGTACGCCCTGCTTGGTTTCGGCCAAAGTTTGTGCGTTAATCAAATGTTGGCTTTCTGGGGTTGCTGGCAATGCTAGAACCAAATGATCGGCTTGTTGTAAAACTTCCTTTAAATCTTGCATTAATTCCACACCTTTCATTGGGCTTGCTCTGAAAGATCTTACTTTCGCTAACACCCGCATATCGAATGCCAAAGCACGTTTCGCAATTTCTTGACCAATAGTGCCAAAACCTATAATCCCCAAGGTTTTATTAGCCAAGGTGCCAAGTTTAGGAGCCGCGAACCAGTCTTGTGGTGGCGACTCGATCCAAGTCTCAGGTAGGCGTTTTTCAAAACTTAACATCATAGCTAAGGTCCATTCAGCTATAGGCACTGAGCTAGCACCACGACCACATGTTAACACCCGATCTTTGATCAGTTGCAAAGGGAAGTTATCAATGCCGGTACCAAATACATGTACCCATTTTAAACCCTCACATTGAGATAAAATCTGTTCAAGATTGCTCTTAAACAAATGTGACGAAGTGAGTAAAATATCCGCTGATAAATCAGCAGGAAGCACGGAATCAGGCGTTGAAGGTAACAAAATAATTTCAAGCTCGGGCAGTAATTTCAGCAGCGAATCTTGTAAGCCAGGAAAGTCAAAATGTAAAGCGAGTCGCATGATACTTCTCAGTTTATTGTTATTTAAATAAATGAATGGTTTTATCAACTTGCTGATAGCATAAGCCGAGACGAAAGCTTAAATCATCGTCAAAGCAGACTAAATTAGCTCATAGCACTGAGTAACAAAAACACGCTTAAATCCCCTAGTATTCACCCTATAGCACTGAAACCTGCATGCAATTTAGTTTTTTATTTCAACTGATGAACAAGCGATAACAAAGCCATATTTACGAAATAGTTAAACAATAAATTAGCGACTTACAGCTTATTAAATTCATCTAACCATTGTGAAAAAGAATCAGATACTTTTTGCACTGTACATAAACCTTGGTTAAAAAACCAAACCGCTGCATCTGCCTGCTTAGTAGCGCAATCCGTTCGTTTAAAACAAAACATATTGCCCTTGCAGTCAGAAGCAAACAAAATATGTCCCTGCTCCATTCCGGTCATTTCATAAAGTTTAGATAATGAGAACACATCATCTAAATTTAAAAAATCTTGTACCTCAGAAACATCAACACCTAAGTCGCAAATCCTAGTTAGTACATTGGGTGAATGCACTAAACCATAACTGGTTAATAAATATTTATAAGCATCAGGTAATAACGCATCTAGCTTTGTTTCAAGTTCGGCAATATCGTCAATGCTAATAGGCACCATGGTGCTTTTACTACCCCAATTTTTTACAAACAAATCAATGCTATTCATTACATTCCTCAAAATACGATAACTGAGTTAGATTTACCCCTTTGGGGTTACAAATGACGGGGTAAGGATTAATAATTACCCATTAAATATTGGTAGAAAGGCGATTTTAGCATAATGCTAGTACGAAGTTATTAATCCAAATACGATAGTTCTAAACAACATCGTACGAATAAATAGCTCATTCACAGGCGTATTTATTCAGAGTTTATTATGGGTGGCGTTATAAGCTCTATTAATTTTAATAGTTCTTTACAGTACGCATTGGAATACGCATAATAAAACAGTAATTATTGGAGATAAATTATGCAAACATTATACGATTTAGACGCCCCGAAAAAAGCTACAAACCTGAGCGTAAATAGTGACTTACTTAAGAAAATAAGAGCTTTTGACATTAATTTATCTGCAACTTTAGAGCAAGCATTAACAGAAAAACTGAAAAGCATTGAAGCTAAAAAATGGGTAAAAGAAAATAAAAACGCTATACAAGCCTATAATGATTTTGTCGATGAGAATGGCTGTTTTGGTGATGAGTTTAGGGAGTTTTAATGCCACAATTTGATGTATACATAAACCCAAGTAAAAAAAGCCTCGCAGCTTATCCATATATCCTTGATATTCAGAATGCATTAATTAGCGATTTAACCACAAGAATTGTCATCCCCTTAGGTAAGCTCAACCATTTTAAAAATGAGAAAATGAATGGCTTAACCCCAGTGATTGAATATAACAATGAACAGTATATTCTACTTACACCTCAGCTCGCTTCAATACCATCAAAACTACTCAAAAATCCAGTGGGATCAGTTGAATCATTAAGAGATGAAATTATTGCAGCGATAGACTTTGCAATTACGGGTATATAACATTTTAGTAAGTTATTATGGGTGTCTTGATAAGTTTCGTCTTGATAAGTTTCGCGCTTAAGCAATGAAGATATTATAGGTATAAAAAAGATCTGTTTAACACAGACCCTTAGTTTCATATCCACTTACTTAACATAAACTACGCTAACTTAAGTTAGGTTTTTTATCTGCCCAAGGTGCGGCTTGCTCCAGTTGGCTCGCCAGGGCAATCAGTCCAGCATCTGCGCCATAAGCACCGGCAAATTGAACGCCAATAGGTAAGCCACTGTCATTCCAATGCAGAGGTACAGACATCGCAGGTAAGCCTGTCATGTTATATAAAGCGGCAATGGGTGAAGCTTTTAATACTTCTTTAACAAAGGCGTCGTAGGGTTGATTTAAGGTTAATGCGCCAATTTTTGGCGGCGGCGCTGTGGTCACCGGGGATAAAATCACATCATAGTCTTGAAAAAAGCGATCAAAGGCTTGGCCGCCTTGATCAAAGGCTTGGCGCGCTGACAACATTTGCTGTGCGCTAAACTCTTTCGCTTTTTGTAAATGTCCCCACACAAGCTCTTCAAACTCGTTTTCACGTGCCGCGCGGCCCAATGCTAATTCTCTCGCCTGTACCGCATTTAATAAACTGCTAGACGTTGCTACGCCCATGCCTTTAAACATTTGTTCAAGCGGCAATACTGGCTGCGCTTTTTCGACAATATGCCCTAAGCTAGTTAAAAGTGCGACGGTTTTGATCAGTGCGTCTTTACAATCTTGATGCACAGGATAACCAAATGGATGACTCTCCATTAAGGCAACTTTTAAGCGTTTCGGCGTAGCTTTAAGCGCTGCTAACATATCTGCGTTTGGTAAGGTTACCCGAGAGCCTAATTCTGCGCCTTGTGTCAGTTGTAATAACAAGGCAGAGTCACGCACGCTTCGGCTCAAGGCATGATGTACTGACAGCCCCATCGAACCTTCAAGACTTGCAGGACCTGAAGCCACACGACCACGACTCGGCTTAAGGCCAAATAAACCACAATGTGAAGCAGGAATACGAATAGAGCCGCCACCATCACTGCCGTGTGCCGCAGGTAGGATCCTCGCTGCTACGGCAGCCGCCGAGCCAGCAGATGAGCCACCACTACTATAACGTTTGTCCCAAGGGTTTAGCGTATCGCCATGTAAAGTCGACTCACCTGTTGGCGTTTGACCAAACTCAGGACTCGTAAGCTTCGCCATAATGTTCAGGCCCGCTGCTTGGTAGCGATTCACTAACGTTGAGTTTTCTTCAACAAGGTTGTCTTTAAAAAATTGGCAACCATTAGTGGTAATCGTGTTCGCTAAGCCAACACCTAAATCTTTTAAGGCAAACGGCACACCCAATAAAGGTTTACTTTGCATCTGCTCAGCACGTTGTGCTGTGCTTAGTTTACTTAAACTTTTTGCTGATTCGCGTGCCATATCAAAATGGTTAACCGCTATAACATTTAAATCAGTATTTTGTTCAAAGCGATTAATCGCGGCATCGGTTAATTCTAACGGGCTGACTTCTCCAGCCCGTAACATGCCGGCCATGGCTGACATGTCCCAGTTTTCATAATCGTTTAACGACCAGCTAGATGCTTTGGTAGCAGCTAGAGTGGCAGCTTGACCGTTTAAAGATAAACCTAGCATCGACACACTACCTATCGCGCCACAAGCCTGCATTAGTCGTCTTCTATCTAAATTTACCTGAGTCATTATTTACTTCCCCAAACCTTTTGTGGTGCTTGCGCTTGTTGTTTTAGCTGCTCAATAACACCGGCAACTTCATTAACCTCTAATCGCGCACCTTTATCAAGAGTCGGGCCAGTACGCCAACCATCGCACAGTGAAATACGGCCACCTTGGGTTTCAAAAACCTGACCAGTGACTTCGCCAGAGCCTTCGCTACCAAGCCATACCACTAATGGGGCAACGTTTTCGGGTGCCCAAGCATCAAAACTATCGTCTTCTGGTTTTTTAACTAAGTCTGGCATCGCAGATTCGGTCATCGCTGTACGAGCCGCTGGTGCAAGTGCGTTAACAGTAATGCCATAGCGAGCAAGCTCTGAAGCTTGTACTAAGGTTAATGTTGCAACACCACCTTTTGCGGCAGAGTAATTTGATTGTCCAACCGAACCTTGTAGCCCTGCACCTGAACTAGTATTGATAATACGCGCTGCCACAGGGTTACCTGCTTTAGCTTGGTCACGCCAGCGTCGGCTTAAAATGTTAGCTAAACAAAAGTGGCCTTTAAGGTGAACTTGCATCACCATGTCCCACTCATCTTCAGTAGAATTTACAAACATACCGTCACGTAAAACACCGGCATTATTGACCAGAATATGCACTTCGCCAAATGCGGCAATGGCATCATCAACAATTTCTTGTGCGGTTGCCGTTTTGGTAATATCACTACTGTTGGCAATCGCCTTACCACCGGCGGCTTTAATTTCATCAACAACTGACTCTGCAGCATCTAAACGGATATCGTTAACCACTACGTTTGCACCTTCTTGTGCAAAAGCCAGTGCATAAGCACGACCTAAACCGCCACCACTACCGGTGATAATAACTGTACGTCCTTGGCAAATAGCCATAATTCTCTCCTCAATTATAATCGTTCAATGATGGTGACATTGGCTAAGCCGCCGCCTTCACACATGGTTTGCAGGCCATAACGCCCACCTGTTCTTTCAAGTTCATGCAACAAGCCTGTCATTAACCGAACACCTGTTGCCCCTAAAGGGTGACCTAGGGCAATAGCGCCGCCATTAACATTGGTTTTTTCATGGCTATAACCGGTTTCTTTTAACCAAGCCATCACCACTGATGCAAAGGCTTCGTTGATTTCAACCAAGTCGATGTCATCTAAGGTTAAGTTAGCTTTTTTTAACGCCGCCTGTGTGGCAGGAATGGGCGCTCGAAGATGCCAAATAGGGTCATCGCCTAAGACGCTAATATGATGAATACGCGCTCTTGGCGTTAAGTTATATTTCTTTAACGCTTTTTCTGACACGATCAACATCGCAGCAGAGGCATCACAAACTGAGCTTGATACCGCAGCAGTAATACTTGGATAAGTTGGGTCGACAGGGTCTAAACTGGCCATTTTTTCCAAGGTACTTACGCGTGGTGTTTCGTCAGCCGATAAGCCTTCAACAGCAACAATTTCACGGTCGAAACGCCCTTCTGCCGCTGCAGCAAGTGCACGTCGGTGACTTTCAAGGGCAAATACTTCCATATCTGCTCGGCTAATATTCCAGTGATCAGCAATGCGTTGTGCTGCATAGAATTGATTAACTGGCGCATCGCCAAAACGCGCATCCCAGAGCTTACTTTCAGCAAATGGTGTGGTAAAACCTAAGGGCTGCCCTGCTAACATCGCCGATGAGATCGGCACTTGCGTCATGGTTTGGACACCGCCAACAGCGATAACATCTTGTGTGCCGCTCATCACGGCTTGGGCAGCAAAGTGCACGGCTTGCTGTGATGAGCCACATTGTCTGTCAACGGTCGTGCCTGGCACATTCATCGGTAAGCCTGCCGCTAACCAACTGGTGCGGGCAATATTTCCGGCTTGTGAACCAATTGTGTCTACACAACCAAAAATAACGTCATCATAATCTTCTGGCGGAATATTATTGCGTTCAACTAACGGCTTTAACGCCGCAGCACCCAGATCAATAGCATGAACATGAGATAAGCCGCCTTTGCGTCGACCTGTCGGTGTACGTAGTGCATCTACAATATATGCTTGTGTCATTATGCGCCCTCAAAGGTCTTAGATGGTGCGAGATCAACGTCTGAATTCAAGACATAATCTTGTACTCGCGCTTGATGGAAAATGCTATCGCCCCAGGTATTACTAATGGCCCAACTGCGTTTCATAAACATTTGTAAGTCAACTTCCCAGGTGTAACCCATAGCACCATGTATTTGAATACCATGACGAGCAGCTAAAGCCGCCGCTTCACTACAAAAATTACGCGCTTGCGAGACATGAACGTCAGCCAACGGGTGGTTGTTTTCCAGCGAACAAGCCGCGCGATATAACACAGGTTTAGCTATTTCAATTTTGCCAGCAACATCCGCTAAGTGATGTTTAACCGCCTGAAAGCTACCAATAGCTTTGCCAAATTGTTTACGTTGAACACTATAGTCAACGCTAAGGTCTAACATACGCTGCGCTAAACCCAGTAATTGACCAGCAACAGATAACGCGCCACGATTTAGCGTTTCATGCCAAATTTTTGCCCCGACTTCACCACTTGCGATACAGGTTTCTGGCTTAGGTTGCCAAGTCACTTGTGACAAACGTCGAGATGAGTCAATACTTTGATTAACCACCTCAGCAATGTCATCACGTGATACAAGATGTACTTCATCACCATGTTGCAAAAGTAAAACTTCCGCAAGGTGGGCATCCGCAACCAGTGGACTGCATTGATGGCCAATGGCTAAACGCAATTCACCATCGCAAATTTTTGTCAGGTAATCGCTTTTTCCAGCAACATTATCGTCTAGCGCAGAAAATAGTCCGGCGCCAACATAAGCGGTATCCGCAAGCGAATCAGGAATACCGTAGTAACCCAACTCTTGTGTCATTAATGACCAGGCAATATCACCCATGCCTAGGCCGCCATCGGCTTCTGGAATAGATAATGCGGTTAAGCCTTGTGTCGCCATGCTGCTTCTTAACTCTGGGCAACGACCGTCTGCAGTTTCCCAGATTTCGCGTAATTTTTCCGGTGCCGCCTCAGTCATTAAAAAACGACTGATGGCTTCACGAAACATTAATTGATCTTCAGTAAAGGTAAAGTCCATAGTTGCGCTCTTTATCTAGGTAGGCCAAGCATACGCTCAGCAACAATGTTACGTTGAATTTCATTGGAGCCAGCATATATCGGCCCAGCTTGAGCGAATAAAAAGCCGTTAAGCCAATAAGCGTGCTCTTGTGCAAGTGACCCTGATGCGAGTAACTCACCGGTAGCGCCAAGAATATTCATTGCCGTTTGATGAATAAGTAAATCAAGCTCTGACCAAAAAACTTTGTTTAGGCTCGACTCTGCGCCAATTTTAGCGCCACTGTTGAGCCGTGCTACTGTGTTGTAGGCAGAAAGTGCATACGCTTCAGCGTCTGACCAACATTTAGCAACAGCAACACCGATTGATGGGTCACGATCAGCTGATGCTTTATTATCACGATAAAGCTGAACCAGTTTACGCACCGGTTGTTGAAAACGTGCCGGAGAGCGTAATAATAAGCCGCGTTCGAAGCCAGCGGTAGCCATAGCAACATGCCAGCCTTTACCTTCGTCGCCAATGCGGTGTTCAACAGGTACTTTAACGTTATCAAAGAATATTTCTGCGAAAGCATCTTCACCATCTAGCGCTTTAATTGGGCGAATTGTCACCCCTTCAGCATCTAGTGGTACCATCAAAAATGACAAACCGTGGTGGCGCTTTGAGCCAACTTCAGAGCGAAATAAACCAAAAGCCCAATCGGCGTATATAGCACGAGTAGACCAAGTTTTTTGGCCATTGAGAATATAATGGTCACAGTCCAGAAGTGCTTTACTGCTAATGTTCGCCATATCAGAGCCTGCATTAGGCTCAGACCATGCTTGCGCCCACATATCATCGCTTGATGCCATTCGGGGTAAAAATTGTGCTTTTTGCGCCGGTGTACCAAATTCAAGCAATGTTGAACCCAGTAATAATTGACCATTTTGATTAACACGACCTGGCGCGCCAGCACCGTAGTATTCTTCTTCAAAAATAAGCCAATCGGTTAAGTCACAACCACGTCCGCCGTACTCTTCTGGCCACATCACCATAGAATATCCCGCTTGGTGTAACTTACGTTCCCACTCGCGGTGTAACTCGAAACCTGCTTTGGTATCGTAAGTTGGTAACTTTTCTTTTGGCACATTGGCCGCTAACCACGCTCGCACTTCAAGGCGAAAGCTTTGTTGTTCGGGTGTATAAGTTAATTTCATATTAGCCTCAAAAATTTGCGTCGCGTTTATCAACAAACGCGCGGCGAGTTTCAGCGGAATCAGGACTGGTATAGGCTTGTAAGGTAAAACCTTGTTCCCAGCGATATTTAGCTTCTAAATCACCGTCTTCAATGCCATTTAAACTTTCTTTGGCGATGCGGATCATGTCTGAGCTTTTAGCGGCAATTTTGCCAGCGATTTCTAATGCGTTATCACGTAACTGATCTTTAGGGACAATGCGTTCGATAAAGCCATATTTGTCAGCGTCTTGCACTGTAATAGTTTCACCAGTAAAAAATAAATAACGCACTTTTTGTACCGGAAATAAACGCTGTAAATGCGCGCCGCCCCCCATGGCACCGCGATCAACTTCAGGTAATGCGAAAGTTGTGCATTCTGATGCAATAACGATATCAGCCGCACCTGTAATGCCAATACCACCACCTAATACGTAGCCATGTAATGCCACAATTACAGGAATTGGACATAAATGAACGGCTTTAAAGGTTTGGTAGTTGCCAGCATTCACACTGACAATGCGCTCTGGGTATTGATCTAATTCTTTAATATCAACACCGGCACAAAAACCTCTGCCTTCAGAGCGGATAATTAACACGCTAACATCAAGGTTTTTTCCAGTGACATTAATAAGGTCGGCTAATGCTTGCCATTCGACACTGTCTAATGCGTTGACCGGGGCTTTATTGATAACAATTTCCGCAATACCATTTTCGATATGACTTTTAAATGCTGGATTCATAACAAGTAGCTTCCTTATTCAGCTGACCGGTTAGACCGGCGGGTGATTAGTTGCTCAATGCAAGTGTCTGCTTGAGTGATAATTTCGTTAATGAGTGTTTCTACACTGGGTAAATCATTAATAGCAGCAGCAACTTGACCGCTCGGTAAAATACCGGCATCAGGGTTACCATCGACCATAGATTTTTGTATTAGCACCGGCTGGTTAGCCGACATTATTAACGTGGCCACCGCGGTAGGGTCTTCGCGAAAGCCTTTGAAAAATACTTTCATCATATGACTAAATGTCATACCGGTTTCTTTTTTCCATTGACGTGCACTTCGCAAGGCAAGCCACAGACGTTTCATACCACTTGAACGCTCTAGTTCATCAATAAATGGATTGTTAATCATGCGATGACGCATGCCATCTACTGCGGTAGAAATCCTGATATCAGCCACATCATGGGTGTCTAGGTAACGCTGTTGAGTTACCTTAGGCGTTGGCGCATCTGAAGTAAGCAAAAAGCGTGTGCCCATTGCCATTCCATCTGCCCCTGCTGCTAGTACAGAAGCTAAGCCTCGACCGCATGAGAAACCTCCAGCAGAGATAACCGGTACTGACACGGCATTTAATACTTGTGGTAATAATATACTGCTAGGCACACTGCCAGTATGACCGCCACCTTCGCCACCTTGAATCGTCACCATATCAGCGCCCAATTCAACCGCTTTAATGGCATGTTTAACCGCGCCAACGGTTGGAATACATAATACGCCTGCCGCTTTTAAACGGGCGATAGTGGCTTGGTCTGGCCCGCGTCCGTAACTGACCGCACGCAATTTATATTCAATGGCTAAATCAAGACACTGCATATAAATTGCGTGC